>OLQL01000596.1_pt1 | contig 37039 bp, 36 predicted proteins | sample 1672971 | NCBI WGS metagenome assembly OLQL01 (sample SAMEA3136742, study PRJEB25190) | human gut metagenome | biome: human gut; feature: human-associated habitat; material: faeces | place: Austria | collected 2013
CGCGTACAGATTTGTCAATTGTAATGAAATATCTGTGATTAATCAGCGGTTCCTTAGTTTGTGCGAAGAACTAAGGGAGGTAGCAGAAAGGTGTTATGAATGGCTCTACGCCGTTTCTTTTTCTATGCCTGGATCGATCCAACCAAATAAAAAAGCCCGCAAACTAAGCTCCCGGCGAATTGCTCGCCATCTGCTCAGCTTGCGGGTTTTTGCGTTGTTTATATGGTCATCGGAATCTCGGTTCCGTCCTTGAAGCGAAAGACCATCTGCCTATCATTCTTCCCCTGCCCCTTGCGGACAATCACGCAGTCCACCGTTCCCGTGAACACGCTTTCATCAAATACAGTCAAGGGCTCTGTCCTGCTGATCTTCTGAAGATATGCTTCGATATTCCGGCTGCGGCCAGCCCTGTCCATAATCTGGCTTCTGACCTTCGCCATGCTGCTTTTCAGTTCCTCACACCGGGCATACAGCGCTTCCATGCGCCGGTTGTACTCCTTCTGATCCTGGGCCACCTGCGCATTTTCATGAATCATGCTTTCGATCTCCCCATAAACAATGTCCTGCTCTTCTTGCAAACGTGCCGCCTTCTGTTCAAGGGAAGTCGTATCATTTAGTGTCCTCAGCGCCTGAGAGCAGACTTCAATGATTTCCGCTTTTTTCTGAATCACCTGGTTGATCGCTTTCAAAAAAGCATTTTGCAGCTCCTCCTCCCGAAGATGTGGCGAAGGACACGGGGACCCCTTCGTCTCGTACTTCCTGTTGCAGCGCCATATCCGCGAACGATAGGCATCTGTGCTGTGCCAGACCTTGCTGCCATAATAAGCGCCGCATTCTCCGCACACAATTCGGTTGGAAAATATGCTGGCTGCACTGGTATGTCTGCCCTTTTGCTGGCGACGCCTCAATTCGTGCTGGACAAGGTCAAATACTTCCTCCGTGACAATCGCCGGATGGCTGTTCTCGACATAGTACTGAGGAACTTCTCCCTCATTCGCCTTCTTTTTCTTCTGAAGGAAATCTACTGTGAACGTCTTTTGCAGCAAGGCATCTCCTTTGTACTTCTCATTTGTCAAAATGGACTTCACCGTGCTGCTCTGCCATTTCTCCTTCGAATGCGCCACTTACAGTTGTCGGAAACGCTTTTGCTCTCGGCCTGCGCAAAAGAAGCGAGGATGGTCAGCATCAGCTCTCCATCCTCGCTCAGGCTATCGATATTCTGTTCCTCAAAGTACACCGCAACCCCAAGCGCCCTCAGTTCCCGCACGGTTTCAAGCAGCGTCACCGTATTGCGCGCAAATCTGCTGACAGATTTTGTGAGAATGCGGTCGATCCTTTTCGCCCGGCACTCTTCCAGCAGGCACTGAAACTGCGGACGGGTATCCTTTGTTCCCGTATACGCCTCGTCCGCGTATACCCCCGCATATTCCCATCCCGGATGCTTCTGGATGTACGTGCTGTAATGGCTCACCTGTGCCGAAAGCGAATGCAGCATAGCGTCCTTTCCAGAGGACACACGGCAGTAAGCTGCAACGCGCTCCCGGCGGGGAGTGGCTGCGGGGATAGGCTTGACCTGGTGAACGACCCTTGCCTTCTCCTGATTGTTCTTTTCCATGGCTTCCGCCTCCTTTCGCGACCATATATCCCTCTTTTCATCGAAAAAGTCAACGGTCATTTTGATACAATCCGCCCCATACCGGAGAGAATTGCTCTGCCAGCTTTGATTGCACGGCATCGAATTCACTGCCGGAAATAAGTCCCGCATTCAGCACGCTCCTCACCAGCGCTATTGAAGAACGGTAGGAGAGTTCACGCTGAAGCTGCTCATGTGATAAAAGAGGTGTCTTCCCCCTCTCATGCACGTTGTCTATCCCCTGCGTGCTTCTCCCCTCCTTCTCCAAATCGATATACAATGTAGCAGGCATGATTGCAGTATTTTCTCTTGGAATCATTTCCAAGGAGCATTCTTCCGCAGTTCAGGCATCGCCTTGGCTGTGCCTTTTGTTTTGCCTGCGTGCGCCAATACGCCACCCTGCATGCGTCCGAGCAGAACAAACGCCTTTTCCTGCCGGGAATCTGAACAAGCGGCTGCCCACACCTCAGACAGACCACGCAATCATCCGGCTGGTCCTCTATGGGGGCCTTGTCTTCTTCCCTATTTCTGCGGCAAAAGGACTTCACAGTATTCACCGACAGGTTAAGAATAGCGCCGATTCTCTTGTATCCCTCTCCCATGGCTCGCAGTCTCCGAATTTCCTGCTGCTGTTCCTGTGTCATTGCCCCGCTCCTCCTCTGTTTTTCAAACAATCCTCGAAAAGCTGCCCGACACCCAGCCGACGCGATTCCCGAAGGGAACAGCATGCCAGCCATTTGCGGCAGTGGCGATGTGTTCAAAGGTTGTGCCCGGTGCAACAGAGGACAGTCTGGCATACTGCGTTCCGTTGCCTGCGCGGATATTGACCTTGCCGCCCTCCGAGACGATCACGACACGCTGACCTGCGGTCCCAGGCGTTTCCGGTGCCGGGTCTGTCTCAGGAGCATCCTTCCGGCCCTCGTCGTCATCCGCGACGGCATCCATCAGCGCAGCATGGGTTTCGCTGCCGTACTTGCCATCCTGCAGGATTTCCTGATCCTTCTGGAAATCAAGAACGGCGGCTTCCGTCTCCGACCCGAACGCACCATCCGCGCCGTACTTTGGCAGATCGTAGCCAAGCTGCATAAGCAGCTCCTGCAGAGCCTTCACATCCGTTCCGGTCATGCCCTTCTTGAGCAGACGGCTGCCCAGCGGTACGTCCTGCGTGGGATTCTCCTCATGGGAAGTACCGTCGTTGTAGTCGATAAACGGCAGCTTGAACCAACTCGTCCAGCCGCGTCCGGCGATCTTTGTTTTGACACAGCCGCTGCTGAAGCCCTGCCATTCGACAGCGTAGCCGTCGCCCACCGTATAGCCCACATGGCCATCCTTGTGCAGCGCAAGGCCCACGATATCCGGCAGAGTATCAAGGGTACCCCAATCCATGCCCTTGGACTTCGCATAGCTGAACATGCCGTTGGCGGATTTGTCCGGGCATCCGTTTGCACCGTACTTGCTGGCGAAGACGTTGTCCGTGCCAATGGCTTCAAGGACACCCTTGCCGCCGTCCGTCCACGCATAGCCCTTGCAGCCGCCCACGCAATCCGCGCACACCTTCTTGTTCTCAATGTCCTGCCTGTATCGCGCGGTGCGGCTGGAGCCGTAGTGACTGGGGTACTGCGCAGCCTTGCGGGAGCGCAGATTCTCCGTGCATTTGTAAACTACCGTGCCGTACCAGTAAGGCTGGCCCACCATGCCAAGGCAGAAAGCAGCAAAGTGCTCATTTGTGAACGGCGTGTTGATTCTCTCTGTCATACGTCCTCCTGAAAAAGAAAGAGCGATGGTTATTCGTCATCGCCCGGGTTGGTTGTGTTGTTCTTATCGCTTCGGTTATGCAGCTGTGCGAGGATATCCTTGAGCTTCTCAGGGATGGGAAGCCCCAGATGGCCTGCATTCTCCAGTACGGAGACACCTTCATTGGACAGGTAGAAGCAGATGACTGCGCTGCGCAGCGCCTGTCCCGTGCCGACTACATGCAGGTCAACGATGTGCGCGACACCGACCAGCATCATGATGAGCACCTTCTTGCAGATGCCCTTGAAGCCCACCTCGCTGGAGAGCTTCTTGTCGGCAATCGCGCACATCAGTCCGGTGATGTAGTCGATCACCATGAAAATGATGAGCGCAGTCATCAGGCCGTCCACACCTCCTACGGAATAGCCGAGATAGCCGCCGATGGCAGCAGCAGCCGTCTGAACCTTAGCCCAGACCAGATCAATCGAAAAGTTCCTCATCACAAAATCCTCCTGGTAGTTGATATAGCAAAAGCCGCCCCGATGAGCGGCTGAATGCCTTGATTACTGTTCCTTTTGTGTCCAGAGTGCGGGGACAGCTGGCGGCTCCCAACCGGACAGGGAGGTATGCGCCTGCTGACAGACGTACACGTCGCCTGTGGCATCCGGGTAGGCTACTTCGTCTCCGACGATGTAGTCCACGCCGGTTTGCCAGACACGCACTTCATCCTCATGGATGACCTCGACTTTTCTCCAGAGCGCCGGGGTGCAGTCAGGCAGCCAGTCGCTTTGTGTCGTGTGCGCCTGCAGGCATCGCCAAAGGGACGCATTGAAGGAGAACACATCGCCCACCTGAACGGCAAGATCAGGTCTCCATGCGCGTCCATCCAAAACCGGCTGAATGGAGAGCAGCTCCTCATCGGTTAGCCGTCCATCCGCTACCGCCAGCCTGAGAAGAAGCCCGAGCGCGTTGGGCAAGGCCTCCTCCGCGCTGACGGTAATGAAGGACTCAATCGGCAGCGCCTGCATGCGCAGTTCATCCGTAATGCTCCTTTCCGCGATCAGTTCGCGTTCATAGTTTCGGATGGTCGCTCCGATTTCCCGCAGCACCTGCTGATTGATGCCACTCACCACCGTCCCCAACGCGCCCGCCGTTTCCGGAGTGTTGAAATCGAAAACGCCCATAAAGTCTTCGTGTTCAAAGTAGTTTTCCGGCTCCAGACCGCAGCGCAGCATCAGGGAATAACTGATACTGACCTCGGCGGCGTTCCGGAAGGCCACTCCTACATTGAATTCATCATACTCTTCCAGAAAAGAATCCTCAAGGATGCCGAGAATGTCCCTGCGGTTGTCCTCCCAGTATTCCCGCGCCAGCTGAGAGCCCACAGCTTCCAGCTGAACGGCAAAGCTTTCGCCTGCCGGAATGCCATAGTTTTTCTCCAGCATGGAAGACACAGCCGGAATGTGCTCCTCCCTCAGTTCCCACAGGTTCAGGCTTCTGGAATTGGGTCGGGTGCCGGTGTCCGAAACATCAAACACATAGCGCAGTCGCTCGCGGTCTCCGCTGGTATCGATGAGCGCGATGCCCTTGGAACCGCGCCGCACATACCGGCGCATCGTATTGTTCCAGACATCAAACTCTGCACAGGCAGTGGCGTCCGGGCGCTGAGCATGGATCATGACCTGCTCGTGATACGGATATTTGTACAGCCTCGACGCGGTGGCGAGGAAGGACTGCCAGCGCTCCAGACTTCCGGTCAGCTGCCGCTGCGCCTTTTCCGACATTCTTCGGTACTCCTGCAATTTGCTTGCCATAGATCACGTCTCCTTTCAAAAGAAAAGAGCGCCCACATGACATGGACGCTCCCGATTTGAATTGTATTCAGTTTTTCCGTCTGATCTCAATCAACCGGCGCGGCTTGTTACCCGGTGCATTGTGCCGGAGTCCGAACACCATGTCCGGCGTCCGTTCCAAAAAGCCAATATCTTTTTTCCAGCTCATCCCGCATTTACAATGCTGCAAGCAGATGAACTGCTGTTTCATCCTTCGTCCGCAGTTCGGGCAGGTCTTATTGCTCTTTCCCATTGCCTTAAATGTCCAGACTGTTTTCATTCAGCAGGAAATCATAGACGCTCATAATCAGGACACCATTCTCATTGTAATAAGGTGCCGGAGTATCCTTGGTGATGATGATCCGCTTGAAGAAATCTCCGGTCAGCATCAGAGAACGCTGTTCCTGCTCCATCTTCGCCTGATCCGGAATCGCGTAAGCGGACTGGATATAATAGCGTTTGGAGCCTTTATTGCAGACGAAGTCAATCTCCAACTGCCTACGGACGCTGTTTCCCTTTTCGTTGGTATCATACTGTATGATGACGCCCACATCCACATTGAAGCCGCGGATTTTCAGCTCATTGAAGATGATGTTTTCCATACTGTGCGTTTCTTCCAGCTGTCTGAAATTCAGGCGGGCATTTCTCAGCCCCATGTCGGTGAAGTAGTATTTCACCGGGGTATCAATGTATTTTTTGCCTTTCACATCATACCGGACGGCGCTGTCAATCAGGAAGGAATCACAGAGATAATCAATATACTTCCTGATTGTAGCGCTGCTGATCTTCTTATTCTTGACCGACCGGAAGGTTGCAGACAGTTTCTCAGGGTTTGTCAGCGAACCGATTGCGGAGGAAAGAATGTTCAGAAGCTCTTCCAGCTCCGCCTTGTTGCGGATATTGTGCCTTCCGACAATATCCGAAATATAGGTTTCCTCAAAGAGAGATTTAAGAAACGCAATTTTCTGATCCGGAGTGGTAAAGCTCAGCACCAGCGGCAGACCGCCGTACAGCATATACTCATTCCAGCCATCCTGCTTCGTGCCGGGATAAACCGACATGAATTCCGCAAAGCTGAGTGGGTACATATGCACTTCGTCGCCGCGACCTCTGAACTCGGTGATTACATCCTTGGAGAGGAAGCGGGCATTACTTCCGGTCACATACACATCCACATTTTTCATTCGGGTCAGGCTGTTCAGGATTGCCTCAAATTCCCCAAGCAGCTGCACCTCGTCAAGCAGCACATAATACATGCCGTCGTCTTTGATCTGCTCCTTCAGGTAAGGATAGAGCACATCGGGATCGCGGTACTGCTTGTTTTCATAAGCGTCAAACGCAATCTCAATGATGTGGTTTTTTTCTATTCCTTCTGAAAGCAGATAATCCTTGAAGAGAGTGAACAGAAGATAAGACTTTCCGCATCTCCTCATGCCGGTTATCACTTTAATCAATCCGTTATGCTTCTTGCTGATCAGCAGATTTAGGTAACGGTCTCTTTTAATTTCCATGCAGCGCACCTCCTATTGCAGATTTTTGCGGTTTACTGCAATTATCCGCAATAGTATTATACCACGCGCGAAGTCATTTTACAATCGGTCTACGAAAGATTTTTGCGGTTTTCCGCAAAAATCCGAAATAGGAATCAAGCTGTATTCCGAAACCGGGTGCGTTTACACCTTTTTTCGGAATAGAATCAGATATCGAAATCAGGGTAGAGCTCCAGCTGCCCGAACTCCTCATCGGTCATTGTTCCCAGTTTTCTAAGAGTTGATTCGGTCAGCGACAACAGCTGGACCTCATCGCGTTCCAGGCACTTCTTCATTTCCGTGAGTTTCTGCATCAGACCGGCACGGCTGCTGCCGGCGCTGTAGATACACATCAGATTCATCTCGTCATTAGTGAAATTCGTCATATCATATCCCTTTCTGCGCTTTTTGTCTGCGCGGTCTTTTCGCTTCTGGGCGGCGCGGGTGCATGGAGCATGGCAAGAATGGAAGGCTTTTTGCCCGGTTCAGGAGCTTGCTTATCTTCCTGAACGACCTGTCTGGCCGCTTCAAACAGTGCCGATAAATCGGGAGCCTTGGGCTTGACCTCCGGCTGTTCCTTTGGACCGTTGTTGATGATGCCGTCGATCATCCCATAATCATCTTCCATGGATATCTCCGCATTTTTCAGGTAATTGTCCGGCAGGAATGCCGGAAGCTGAACAAAGCCTACGCTGTCCACATAATGAGAGCTTACCACACCCTGCTGCCTCAGCACAACAATGTCACTGACGGACAGGCTGTGCCCGGTAAAATCCTGCGGGTGGGCGGTGTTGAATTTCATGTACAGATCATCCAGGCGGGCTTCTGTACTGCCGTCAGACGGAAGCGAGCCGGAATAGACCGCCTCGTAATGGTCAAATGCGGGCTCAATCCCATGTTCCCGGAGATAATGAGAATTCATAAAGCGAATCTCTGCCAGTTCCGGATCTCTGCGGAGCTGATAAATGCAGTAGCTGTCTGCCGGATTCTGCTGGAATGCTTTCTGCCATCTGTTTTCCACGACGACGGGAAACTGCTCCTTTACCGCCTCCCAGTCTGCGCGATCAATGCCGAAGATGCCGTCATGATTCAGAATCTCCGTTTGTCCAAAAGCCATTGCCTCGGTATTGTCCCCATAGAGAAGATATACCGGAACATCGCGCTCAAACAGCTCCATGGCGCGCTCCTTTGTCAGCGGGAGCATCGCATCATCCGTATAGCCGTAGGCGTTCCGCGCCTCCACGGAAATTGCCGGGTCAGGCGGAATGTCCGTCTCCGGGTTCTCCTGTACAGGCGGCTCGATGGCAATCGCTGCATCCTGTGCGGCCTGCAATTCATCCAGTATCCCGATATCCGCAACCTGAAGCGGGGCGTTCTGCCCGATTCCATGGGATTTGCAAATTTCCAGCGCTGCCTCGGCAAGTGTGCTGATTTCCATATCCATCTGACCACTGTCGAGTTTCTTCATGGATGCTTTATCGTAAATCGTGTAATCCACGCCGGTTTCCGTACTGAATGGGGTCGCCGCAGTGGATCATCGTATTGTTGCCCACATAGATGCCGACGTGCGACGCGCCGGAAGTGTCATAGGTTTTCTCAAAGAAAATCAGGTCGCCCGGTTTGGCGTTGGCCGGGGAAACATAGGAACAGATATTGCGCAGGCCGTTTGCGGTCAGTCTGCCCACGTCCCAGCCCACACCGCAATGGTTGATGACCCAGCTGACAAAGCCGGAGCAGTCAAAACTGGTGCTGGGCGAGCTGCCGCCCCAGACATACGGATAGCCCAGGTACTTCTCCGCTTCCTGAATCATGGCCGCAAACTGTTCATCCTCCAGTGCGTCTGCCGGAATTTCATACCGGTAAGAACAAATAGTGTCCTCATCAACTGCGTGTATCAGTTCATGTACTGGTGCAAGCACCAATACAAGATTCTCATACTTATCACTGCCACCAATCCCTTTTGGCTTTTTATGATGACAGTGAATTTCTGATATACACTGAAATTCCTTTCCCGTTACTGCACATTTTCCCCATTGTGCGGAGAAAAGTGAGATACGGTTGTCCGCATACTCCGTACTGCGGCTATATGTAGGCGCTCGCATCAGCTGTAACAGTAAGAAAGTGTTTATCCGTAAATCATCATGAATTTCACTTCTACCTATCGCTGTATAAGCACATACTTTCCGCCGCTGGCTCATTGGATTTTTACATTGAACATAGCTTATCGGATAAATCGGCTCTTTGGATTGTGCTATATATTTTAGCTGTTCCGATTTCCCATATCTTTGGAGTTCCATTTTTGTAAGGTCTCGACCTTCTTCTTTTAGTCGGTGCGTTTTTCCAGATTTCAGCCTGTTTTTAAGGACTGTGTTGACAGCCCTGCCAATATCACCACAATCAATGCTGATGTCAGTGGCTAACTGATAGTAATTCTGGATTCCCATAACCATTGAGTTAAACAGCCGTACTTCTCCGGCTTCTCCACGGTCTTTTCTTGGGAATTTGATGTTCCCAACCTGCTTTGTCAGATTGGTCTTGACCTTTTTGTATGCTTTATCACACATACGTGATTGAACGACATACTTTTTCCCCTTTTTACGTAACCTGATTTTGAATCCGAGAAATTCAGAATAGCTCCGTCTGGTATCGACAACTCTCGTTTTCTCTGGTGAAACATCAAGACGTAAGCGTTCTTTCAGCCAATGCGTTACCGCAATCAGCGTCCTGTCTGCCTGTTCTTTTGTCCTGCAAAGAATCCGAAAATCATCTGCATATCTGACGATATACATTTCTTTCAGCCTTGTATTCCGTATTGCCCGATACGCATGGCTTTGTATCGGGCAGCCCGCCGCATTTTCTCTGTGAGAATAGTTGTCCGTTACCGGATTGCACTGCCACTGGCTTTCAATCCAATGGTCGAGTTCATTCAGAACTACATTTGCCAGCAGTGGGGAAATAATGCCGCCCTGCGGCGTTCCCTTTGCTGGGTGTTCTGTATGGCCGTCCGGCATGAGGATTGGTGCTTTGAGAATCCTGCGGATTACATAGAGCAATTCTTTATCCCGAATATTCAGCGACCATAGTTGCTTTATTAGCTTTGAATGGTCTACATTGTCAAAGAAGCCCTTAATATCAAACTCCACAATATAGTAAAGTCCTGACCTCTGCATAAGCCTGTAGATTGCCGCTATCGCATTTTCAACCGACCGATTCGGACGGAATCCATAGCTGTTATTGCTGAATCTGGCTTCGCAGATAGGCTCCATGACCTGCTTGATACATTGCTGTGCCAATCTATCCCAGATACAAGGGATTCCCAGAGGTCTGGTACTCCCGTTTGGCTTTGGGATTTCTTTGCGTCTCACGCTTCTTGGGGTGTAGCCGTTTTTACCTCCCTTTACGATTCTACGTACCCTTGCTGTTACTTCGTCAGCGGTAAGTTTACCAATATCAGAAATTTTCAGCTTATCCGTCCCCGGTGTAAAACTCCCGGTATTGGATTTGATGTTCCGATAGGCCAATAGGATATTTTCTCTCGAAAGTATCACATCCATCAGACCGTCAAAGATTTCTCCGGCTTGACTTCTGGCATACAGTTCATCAAAGGTGCGCTGCATATCGTAATATTCAGCGTGGCGGAGATTTTCCACGCATTTTGTTTTTCGCTTCTTCTCATCTGGCATCAGGCATCACTCTCCTTTATGGCGAGTGACTTCTTTTGGTCATACTCGCAATCCTAATTGCGACTAAGTGCTAATTGCCTTGTTTGACTGACTTGAGGCCATTCCTCTGCTTTCCTCTTTTTCGCAGAAAGCGTCATAGGTTCGACCTCTGCTTTTCAGCAGTGGTACAGCAGCTTATATGATTCGTCTGCTTACTTCCTGATGATGGAAGCCCACTACCTTTCCTCGTTCCAACAATCCTATCTGTACATATACCTTTGCATTGATGAATTCCACAAGTGTTGCGAAGTTCTGTTCCTCCTTCGGCGCTTCATAGTAGATGTAGCCGATCAGCGCTGTGTAAAGCAGGGTCTCCGCCTTGAGCCAGAAATCATCGCCTCCTTTTCCTTCGCCCTTGGTGTTCGTAATCAGGGTGTTGACCAGCTTCAGAATATCCTTCTCGCTGTGGATATAGGCGAAAGGGTTATAGTGCATCGACTTTTTGAAGTTGATGGTGTTGAACACCTTGATTTTGTATCCTGCGCGCTCCATCAGCCGGCCGCACTCGACCAGGAGACTACCTTTCGGGTCAGTGACCACGTAGGAACTGTGGAGCTGCATGAGCTGCGGCTTCACAAAGAACCTCGTCTTACCCGAGCCGGAGCCGCCGATGACCAGCACGTTTTTATTACGGGCTGTCTTGGGGTCCTTGGGACGGCTGTTCATCGTCAGCCGCTCCGTCCGGGTCAGAATGATGTTGTTCCGGAAGTCCGGGTCCATATATGGCTCGATGTCCTCCGGCGTTCCCCAGCGGGCGGAACCGTATTCCGTGTTCTTGCGGAACTTCTTGGCGTTTTTCCCCCGGACATACACAACCACCCACATGATGACCGCACCGGCGATGCCGATAAGCAGATCCATCGGGTGGAAGCTGGGCAGCGGTGAAGCAAAGGCGCTGCCGAAGCCGTCTGCCAGATGCAGGAGCTTCTGGCTGGCATCCGCGCCGGGGGCGAGGCGTATGCCCTGTGCCACCTTGTCAAACAGGTATACGAACAGAATATAGGGCGCATTCAGAAGCAGCTTCTTTTTCAGCTTTTTATCCAGCCTCATAGCTCCAGCCCCTTGTCCTTGTGCCGAACCCTGTCCTTTTTCACCGCCTGCTCCAGCGGATTGATCGCGCGCAGCTTCTGAATGACGGACGGACGTTCCTTCTTCTTCGCAACGACTGCCGAGTATTCCCGGAACGCCGCGTTCAGCGCGTCGCCGTCCCGCGCCTTGAAAAAGACCAGATACTTGGGAATCTCTTCGGTGGTATCCTTCTTGACGGCATAGTCGATGCCGTATTTCCGGGCCACGCGGTCGAAGTCCTTGATGTTTTTATCGCTGATCTCGATGTTCTGAACGCCCTGATTCTGACCGACCAGCTCTGCCACCGACTGCTTGCCGCGCGGCGTAATAGCGGCAGCCTGGGCTTTTTTCGCCTGCGATTTGCTGTGGTGATTCAGAAACTGACGGATTGCCCACTTGAGTGTGCGTCCGGTCAGTTTTGCGCCGGATATGGTCAGCGTGACGGTTCTGTTTTCAACCTCCTCCTGCAAGGTGCATCATCTCCTTTCTCTGCATATTTTCCGGGCGGCGGTTACAGCTCCATGCCCGGCGCTTTCCTGTCCGGCTTCGGATTGGACGGCGTGGGCTCCGTGGGAATCGCCATGATGCTGCGCCCCATCTTCAGAAACGCCTCCGGCTTTTTGAATTTCTCCTCGTACTTTTTCTGAAGCTCCTTCGGAATGGAGGAGAAGTGATCGCCCTCCGCACCGCAGATGAAAAAGGTTCCGGCAACAACATCGATGATTTTTCCGTCATCGTCCCGGATGGCACGGTTCAGCGGCAGGCCGGAAATCTTGCCCTCCTCGTTGCAGACCAGCGTGACCGGATCGCGGAAGAAGGGAGCCTCCTGAATGTAGCCGCCCACGACCTTCTGCATATCATCAAGGGAGGAGCCGATGGTGGTCATCCGGGCATACTGTCCGGGCTCCACAAGCAGTACCTCAATGGGCTTGTCCGCCTCGATTTCCTGCCCGTCGTTACAGCTGAACTCTGCGCCGACGAAGTGATCGGCGTCCAGCACCACATCACCCTTGTCCCACATTTCCTCGACCATTGCCTGCGCCTCCTCTCTGGTTGCTGCCTCAACCGTGATAGACTTCTGAAGCGTTTCGGTAATGGTGACTTCAAATTCTTTCATGGGCAGACCTCACAGCCCGAAGGCGCAGCGGATTTCCGCGCCATTGGTCAGTTCGGCAGTCCCGTCCTCCAGCACCTGGGTGATCAGCTTTTTGTCCTCCTCATCCAGCGAAACAATATCGCCGTCCTCCAGCGCAAAGATGATGCCGGGACCGGCAAGATAGCAGTCGCCGCTCTGGTCGATGATGACGTCATCGCTGTTAAAGGCGATGAAAATGCCCGAAACCGGCATCAGCTCCAGACTGTCCGCACCGCCGCTGTTCAGCGCCAGCGTCAACGCCTCATACAGCGTCATGCTGATGGCCGCCGCGCCGGGAATGGCGTAGATAACCTCCGCCTTGCTTTCATCGTCCTCGCCGTCGGCTTCCAGATGGATGCGCAGCGTTTCGGGAACGCCGTCCATGCCGTCCAGATACAGGCTGTCCGGCTGACCGTCCTCCTCGCTGACATAGATGTTCAGATCTCCCTCAATGTTCAGTGTGATATTTGCCATAAAAACTCCTTTCAGCGCTCCTGTTGATGCGCTCTGTTTTTCTGCCAGGCTTCCAGCAGTTTGATGATGGTCTCCTGCATCTGCAGGGGTGTGTAGGACTTCGGAAAATACTTCCGCAGCACATCGCCGCGGATGGTTATGCGGTCGAGCTCGCTTTTCTTTTCCTCATCCATAATTTCGTACATGGCTTCCAGTGTGCATTCTCCGTTCTGGCTCAGTCGCTTGAGGCGCTGCGCCTGTGAAAGCGACGGCGTCGCCTGCGCGTAGTCCATGGCGTCGAGAAACTGCTCCTGCTCATGGGGTTTCAGGTAGGACAGCTCGACTGCCGGATTGAAGGCAAGCTCTTTTCTGTCCACCATATCCAGCAGCTGCGGAATCAGCTCCGTCAGACGGATAAACCGCTGTACCTGCCGGGCGCTGTCGCCGGCCGGCTGACCGACCAGCTCTGCTGTTCTGAACTTTGCGCCAACTTGGCGCAAAGTCGGGTCGGTGCGCTGTCCCTGATGGGTCAGGGCTTCCATCTTCATGCGGTAGGAAAACGCCCGCTCGCTGGGGAGAATGTTCTCTCTTTGCAGGTTGCTGTCCACCATGGTAATCACGGCTGTATCGTCGTCCATTTCCCGGACGATGGCTTTGATGTCCGCTTTTCCTGCAAGCTCCGAGGCCCGGAACCTGCGGTGTCCGGAAACAACTTCGAATTTGCCGTCCTCCGCCGGGCGAACCAGAATTGGGTTGATTACGCCGCCTGACATGATGCTGTCGATGGTGTCCTGCATCAGCTCATCCTCATCGCTGACTTTGAACGGATGGTTTTTGAACGGCCGGAGCCTGTCCAGCGGGAGCAGTACGACCTGTTCCGCAACCTCCCATTCGGGTTTCGGCTCTGTGCGCGCCGGTTCCAGAATTTCCTGCGCCTTGCTGCCGGTGTCTTTGTCTTGGCGAGCGGCCCGGGCCGCATGTTCCGCTTCCGGCTTTTTTCGCCGGCCTGTCTTACCGGCAGTCCGCTTTACCGGAGCTGCCGTGTCCTTTTCTTCTGCCAATTTGCATCACCTCCCGGAAATGACAGAAGCCACAGCAGGAAAGCTGCGGCTCAGACAAAGCCATTTGCCATATCGTGGCGCACCAGGGCGTCGTAGTAGTTCGATATGGTCAGCGGCGCGTTGTATAGGGAAGCCAGAAGGTACTGCTTGATGTTGCGCACCTTACTGGCGTTCTCCTTGAAGGAACTCAGCACATATTCGATATGTGTGCTGTTGAGCTTAAGGAACTGGCTCTTGACTACCTCGCGGGGCTTATCGTCCCCGGCGATTCGGATGTACTGACGTTTGGAGCAGATGGTATCGAGGAGAAGCTCCATGATCTCCGCAATGGTGTCCCGGTCATACGGGTTGTTCTCCAGGAGAATATCGTACTCCAGATTATCTTCAAGAATTGCCCGATATTGTTCCCGCTCATCCATATCCCGTCCCATCTTATCCACAGGTGTCTGACCGTGACCGCCTGCTTGGCCGGAAGGGAAAGGATAGGTTTCAGTCTGACTCAAATCAGTATAATTTGAATCAGTATTACTTCCTCGTGATTTTCGGGATTCCGGAGTCGTGAAATTCACGTCTGCTGAATCGTGATTTTCACGAGCCTTGATTCGTGATTCCTGTACGGGCGGAATGCTGCCGGTGGAGTTATCCACAAAGTTCTTGACGAAGATGAGATTGGGCTTGCCCAGTCCCTGCCGCTTGCGCTCTATGAGTCCGGCTTTGCTGTCCAGCTCGTTCAGCAGCTTGGTAGCCTTCTGATCGGCACAGCCGATGGCCTCCATGACCTCCTCCAGCGTGAAGATGATGAACACGCGCCCCTGTTCGTCCAGCCAGCCGTTTTTACGGCTCAGGCTCATCCGGTCCAGCAGAATGCCGTAGAGAATCTTGGCCTCGGCAGAGATAGACTTGAACCGTTCATCCGTAAACAGCGCCTTGGGGATGCGGTAAAAGGCAAACTGATCTGCCTGGGCACCGTAGAAATAATCCAGCGTCACTTGGCGCGCCCCCTCTCAAGCGAACGAAGAATTTCCTTCGTACACCAGCCGATGCACGGTCCGCACTTGCCATACGGGCAGTCATCGCATTCGCTCACGGGTTTCGTTTCCGGCCTGGGCCGGTCATAATGGCAGACCTTCAGCATACAGCTGTGTCTGCCGTAGTAATAGCAGTACCGGCAATCCTTCGGCTTGCCGTTTTCACAGTAATCTGTCATGGCGTTCATCCTCCTGAAAATAGGTGCAAAAAAAGCGCGTCTGTCCAGCCGTAAAAGGCATTCTCCCCGGGGGAGAAACAGACGCGCATGGCGTGTTCGTATTTGATTTTGGCAATAAAAAATGGACTAAGCGTACATCGCTTACTCCCAGTACAACATCAGCTATTCAGTTTCGGCACTGCTCAAATACAACGACTTATGCCGCAAATTCCTTGATATTACAGACTTTTTCGGGTGTTAGTCCACAAATAACAGCCTCATTAGTCAGAACGACATCATAACCGCGCAGCTGCGTACCAAAGGCAGACAACGTATCACCAAGGTAAATCGGGCATTCGATACCATGCAGCATGGCGTTCATCAGAGCGAGGCGATGCGTATCATGTACAAGTTCGCAGCCGGTGAAAGCCTTAGTTCGCTGGAATTCCTGCTCCTCGATAGACAGGGAAAACAGATCGTCCGTCTGGTCTTTGACATATTGATCAGCGGCGATCATAAAACCGAAAGTTCCACAGGCAGGGTCGTTGCAGCGCTCACCGGGCTGCGGGGCGATCAGCCGGGTCATGATGTTGATCAGTACGCGAGGTGTGAAATACTGACCTGCGCCAGACTTTTTCTCGTTTGCGTTCTTTTCCAGCAGACCCTCATACAGATTGCCGAGGCCTTCTTCCTTAGCAGTGAACCAGTCAAACTGATCGATGGTAGTGATAATTTTAGCAAGGTTCTTAGGCTCATCAATACTGGTCTGAGCTCCCTGGTAGATTTCACGCACGCGGCCCGTACACTCTTCTCCTAGGTGGGTCAGCAATTCCTGATAGTGCTTTTTCAGCGGAAGGCCGTCCCGGGAGAGAAGAGAATCCCAACGATATTGCTCAGGGATCGCATCTTCTGTACCGGTTTCCTTACACATTTTCAGAAACAGAATGTAAGTAAGTTCCGTAACATACTGATGATATGTAATACCGTCATCACGCAAAACATTGCAAAGATTCCACAGTTTTGCGACGATCTCCTGATTGTTCATGCAACGCTGCCTCCATCATCATAAATATAGGTGTTGATTGCGCGGATGTATTCTTTCAGTTGCCCACCAAAACGACGATCAATCATAGCAAAACCCCCGTTTGTTTTGTAGGCACCCATTTCAAAGGTTGTTTCATCCAGCACTGCTTCTTCGAGCATCGTCTTTTCAATTCGATTCAGCCAGGAGATCTGCACAGCGTTAAACGTGTGTTCCTGCTTCAACCGGGCAAAAGCATGCTTGACACGGTTTTCATGGCTGATAAGCGCAGAGCCTAACGCCTGCTGACGAATAAAGCTGATGATATTTGCCGTAATATCCTGATTAGTCATATCATGCCAAGCGGTATTCAGTTGAATTTCATTGAAGTCGTGTCGATCCAGTTCCAATCGCAGGCTCTTGAGCGCTTCTCGTGTCAGATCCCCGGGGCGGGTACACACAATCTTCAAGGCTTCGATCTCATTCATATTGTGCATAATGAAATCCTTGAAGGCATCGAGATAATCCTCTGGGCGTTGACCTTTGCCATAACCGCGATAATGGCCGGTAACCTCATCAGCATGATCATCAATGATTTTTCCACCGGGTTTGCGTACATAGTCGGAATCCAACATGATGAGAGCATCTTTGTGATCCAGTGCATAAGCCTTGCCTTCCTCTGCCGTAGCTCTGTGCAACTGATTAGCAAACGATTGCAGCGAATGCCCGCATGTCATTCCGTGGAAATGTTCAACAGCACGATTGGAAACATGATGACTTTTACGCCGCAGTTTTGCAACAATCAGATCAATCTGCAAACTGATCATCGTTTCGTCAGTAAGCAATTCAAGCCCCTGCAGTAGCTGAGCAAAAGAGGCTGTTGAAGAGACGCCCTTCATGGTATTGACTGGGCCAAGCGCTTCATAGACACCAACCGGATCATAGATTTCAAAATGAGTCTTGTTGATTTCCGGGCATAGGCGCGTAGCACGACCAAGCATCTGCTCAAAAAGAATACGAGAACGAATTCTGCGCATAAAAACCAACGTTGTGATCTCCGGTACATCGATGCCAGTAGTCAACAGATCAACGGTCACAACAATGTTGGGGTATTTTTCATTCTTGAAACGGCGAATAGCTTCAGCAATCTTCTTTCTGTTGCCATTATTGATCTTGCCGGTAATTTTCATGATTGCTTCCGGAGGAATACCCTGAACAGCATATATCTCACGCAGAATAGCAACGATCATCTCTGCATGATCATCATCAACTGCATATATGAGCGTTTTTCCCTCTCCATCAGGGTTAAGGTCATTAGCGATTTCCCCCAACACAGCGCGGTTGAAGTTCTCGGTAATGACCTTCCGATTGAAGGTATCAATATCAAAGGCAAGATCATCATCTAGTTCTTCGCTGTTAAGGACCTGTCCGGTTACCGGATCATAGATTGCAAGCTGCTCTCCTGCGCGATACTGAATGCCTTCATCACGGAGTTTGGTATGTATATCGTGAGGTGCATCGTGGTCAACTAGATAACCATCGATTACAGCCTCGCGATAGCTGTAGTTAAAGACAGGCTTACCAAAAATCTCAGAAGTATGGAGTGCAGGTGTAGCAGTCAAAGCAATCTTTACTGCATCGAAGTACTCGATTACTGCACGGTACTTGCTGATATAATCAGCTTGATCGCGGTACAGAAGTTCCGTTTCGCTCATTTCCTTATCAAGCAGGTAGCCGCGATGTGCTTCATCTACAATGATAAGATCATATGCAGAGACTGAAATCGTAGCAGCCTCATCATCTGCATACAGAATACGCTTAACAAGGCTCTGAACAGTAGCAACCTGAATTCTGGTTTCCTTGTCAAAGTCAGTATCCCCGAGTTCTTTGATATTGTAAATTGAATCGAGCGTCATCAATTCTTCGATTTTAACTTCCTTGAATACATCCTGCGCCTGATCGCCAAGAGCAGTTCTATCAACAAGGAACAAAATGCGCTTGAATCGATTCGTTTTGAGGAATCGATAGATCATACCCAGTACCGTGCGGGTTTTTCCGGTACCGGTTGCCATAGAAAGAAGCACGGTTTCCTTACCCTTGATTATAGCTTTTTCTGCAGCTTCAATGGCACGAATCTGGTACTCGCGCAGATTAAGACCATCGGGATCACGAAGTATATCGAAAGGCGTATTCTCCAGGGCGGCGTTTGCAGCGGTGATATCCTTCTCCAACATTTCCATAATACCGTCAGGGCTGATCCAGCCGTGCAACGCTTTCGGAAGATTCATGCTGCTACGAAGATCATGGAACCATATGCCAGATTTGATTTTCAGCTGTTCGAGATACTTTCTGCCGTTCGTAGCAAAAATAAATGGCACACGGAATTCACCCCAATGATTTATACAATACAGCTGATCTTCCTGACGGATGCTCCTCGCATAGTCCTTGCATTGATAATCAATTACAGAAGGGATATCCACCATCGCGCGTTTTGCTTCTACGATACCGACCATCTGCATGCCAACGAACAGAGCATAGTCAGCGCGACCGTGATCTCCATTTGCTGCAAGAGTAGGCCATTCCGCGATAGCAAGGTTATGCCCTTTCTGCGGGCGCGTCCCTGTGGAATATCGAAGATCTGTCGTATTGGCTTCCCACCCAACAGAACGCAGCTGAGCATCAATTATTAGCCGAGTTTCAGCTTCACTGAGTTCCATGCCTTCACTCACAGCGTCAGCATGAGAAGCTCGCTCTTTCGCTGTCTTTGTAGAAGCAACGGTAGTTACACTTTCGATTTTTGATGTGAGTTGTTGGATCTGTGCTTCCTTCTCTTCAAGCAAAGCTGCATAGTCGATATCTGGCGCTTGTCTGGGCATGACGAAGGGCTCAGGGATATAGCCCCAGTCACCATAAACCTCCATAAACCAGCATGCCAACTTATGTGTCATCTCCAGAAGCGTCTTGGCACGATCAAGAGAATCTAATCCACTATGGACTGCATCATTTCGCGTTTTACGAAGGACATATAGGATATTGTCTATTTCGCCCTTTACTAATCCTTCACACTTCAGAACCCTAATACGGTTAGCAAGCGAATCATCATGCTGAGGCAGAGGAAGGTTTTCAAAAGCAAAAATCTCTGCGACCAAGCGCTCACCAAACATACCCAGCTTATAAATGCAGGCATTTGGGTCAGAGTATAAATAGCTCTCCGCTGTGCTTCCAATTTGGCTCAGTGCGGGCCAGTACCTTTCCAAAAAATCAAAATTGGTTCTCATACGATCACGCTCCTCGTCTCAGCCGTTAGAAACTTCAGATAGTTTTGTATTATCAGAAGTTTGTGATCTATTAAAGCCTCAGCCATATTCCAACAAGCTGAGAGCATCGCATAAAAGGATATAACAATCCACGTTATCATTATAGCAAGAAACGCCAATTTCCGCAATCTGTCCCGGGAATTGCTACGCCAAATCTCTCCAAATGAAAAGCGTACACCGTGTACGGATTATATCGTAACACTGTGTACGCTTTCCTCTATTTCTGCCCAGGGGGGTGCAAAACTGAGGTCAGGTTTATTGTTTCGAGTAGTCTAACGGTCTATTCTGACTGCTATCCGATTGGACGCGAATTGAGCATTTGATTTAGAGAAACGAAATCCTGCAAAAACCGATGGATAAAGAGCGATTCCAACTACATGTACCCCATTTTTTGCATTGCAACCCCGAAAAAACGCAAAAGAAAAGACCCAGATATCGTATCAATATCTGAGTCCCTTGGTGGTGCCGAAGGCGGGACTTGAACCCGCACGGTATCGCTACCAACGGATTTTGAGTCCGTCACGTCTGCCATTCCATCACTTCGGCAAGTACGGAAAATATCTTACCACATTTTGCGAAAAAAAGCAAGGCACTGCGTTCAGTTTTTTCAGAAAGGATCATTTGGGCGAATGAATGCCAATTCGGCAAAATTTGGGAAGGAAATGCAGAATTTCGGGCGCAAAAAACATTTCCAATGTTCGACAAAATATGTTATACTACCGCGGGGACAATACTAAGGATACCCCATTTGGAAAGGATGAACGGGATTATGGCAAAGGTCAATCATGAACCGATCGTTTTGGACGTCAACCACATGATGAGCGATGTTGTCGGTTTCCAGTACGGAATCGACGCTGACCATGTGGACGGCATGGCGCAGGCTGCCGCCGCCGCTCAGCATAATGTGGCGCTGAATCGCGGCACCGGCTGGCTGGGCTGGACGGAGTTGCCCTATAATCAAAAGGAAATCGTAGAGAAGATCGAAACTGTGGCCGCTCGCGTCCGCAATGAGTTTGACGCGTTTGTGGTGCTGGGTATCGGCGGCAGCGCGCTGGGCCCCATCGCCATCCAGCAGGCTCTCAATCATCTTCATTATAACGAACTGCCCGCTGAAAAGCGCGGCGGCCCCCGTCTGTATGTGGAAGACAACATCGACCCCGAGCGCATGGCCGCTCTGATGGACGTCATCGACGTAAAGCGCACCTGCTTCAACGTCATCACCAAGTCCGGTGCTACCGCCGAGACCATGAGCCAGTATCTGATCGTTTCTGAAATGCTCAAGAAGGAAGTGGGCGAAGGCTGGGAGAAGCACATCATCGCCACCACTGACCACGAAAAGGGCAATCTGATCAAGCTGGCCAAGGAGCACGGCTTTGAGCTGTTCTACATTCCCTCCAGCGTGGGCGGCCGCTTCAGCGAGCTGAGCCCCGTGGGCCTGCTGCCCGCAGCCGTGTGCGGCATCGACATCCGTGAAATGCTGGAAGGCGCCGCCGCCATGGACAAGCGCTGCCAGAGCGACGACGTGTGGAAGAACCCCGCCCTGCTGGAAGCGGTGCTGCAGTACATCGCCATGCAGGATATGGAGGCTAACATTCAGGTAGTCATGCCTTATGCGGACAGCCTGAAGTACATGGCCGACTGGTTCTGCCAGCTGTGGGCAGAGAGCCTCGGCAAGAATGTGACCCGCAAGGGCATGGCCGTGAACGTGGGTCAGACTCCCACCAAGGCGTTGGGCGTGACCGATCAGCACAGCCAGCTGCAGCTCTACACCGAAGGCCCCTACGACAAGGTCATCACCTTCCTGAAGGTTGGCCAGTTCCGCAACGAATACGAGATCAGCCATGGCTGCGAAGAGTTCCCGGATGTGGCTTTCCTGGGCGGCAAGACGCTGAACGCCCTGATTGACGCGGAGCGCCGCGGCACTGAGTATGCTCTGTATCGTGCAGGCCGCATGAGCCAGACCATCACTCTGCCCGAAGTGAACCCCTACACCATCGGTCAGCTGCTGTTCTTCTTCGAGATGGCGACCGCCTATGCCGGCGAACTGCTGGATGTGGACGCTTTCAACCAGCCCGGCGTGGAAGGCAGCAAGATCGCCAGCTACGCAGTGCTGGGCAACACGGCCGAGAAGTACGCCAAGAAGGCGGAAGAAATGAAGAGCCGTCCTGCCAGCCGGAAGGAATACGTGCTGTAAAGCAAAGTCTGTTCAAACACGCCGCAGGCCTCCCCCTGCGGCGTGCTTTTCATATTCCCCCATTTTTTCTTTGAAAGGAGAGTCCCCCGCCATGCAAACCGCCTCTTTCCCCCACACCGACCGAACCGTCTCCCGGCTGGGCTTCGGCTGTATGCGCTTCCCCACCATTGAAAAGGACGGGAAGAAGGTCATCGACCGTCCGCAGGCTATCGCCATGCTGCGACACGCCATTGACAGCGGCGTTACCTACGTGGATACGGCCTACCCCTACCACGATGGCGAAGGCGAGACCGTCGTGGGTCTTGCCCTTCAGGATGGCTACCGTGACCGCGTCACACTGACCACCAAACTGCCCCTCTGGCTGCTGGAAACGAAAGCGGATATGCAGCGTTTTCTGGATGAGCAGTTGACCAAGCTCAAGACTGATCACGTGGATTTTTATCTGCTTCACGCCATGGACAAAGAAGCGCTGGAAAAAATGCGCAAGCTGGACTACCCGGAATTTCTGGAAAAGGCCGTGAATGCCGGCAAGGTGCGCTATCCCGGCTTCAGCTTTCACGACGATTACAAGACCTTCGTGGAAATTCTGAACGATTACGACTGGAAACTGGCGCAGGTCCAGATGAACGTGCTGGACGGCGACAATCAGGCCACCCTGCAGGGCATCCGGGACGCTGGTAAAAAGGGCGTGGGCGTCGTTATCATGGAGCCCCTGCGCGGCGGCGCGCTGGCCCACCCGCCGAAAGAAGCCGCCGCGTTGTACGAAGCCTTCCCGGAGAAGCGTTCCGCCGTGGAATGGGCTTTCCGTTACCTGTACGATATGCCCGAGGTGGTCACCATCCTCAGCGGTATGAGCACCATGGAGCAGCTGGACGACAACCTGCGCATCTTTGCCCATGCGGAAAAGACCTGCATGAATGACACGGAAAAGAAGTTAATCGCCGATGTGAAGGCCGCCTATCTGAGCCGTATGAAGACCGGCTGCACCGGCTGCCGTTACTGCCAGCCCTGCCCGCGGAACGTCCACATTCCCGATATTTTCCATGCTTGGGACGAGTCTCTGATGTTTGACCGCCCGGAGACGCTGAAAAGGAGCATGGCGCGCCGTCAGGAAAACAAGGAAGACCCCTCTCAGTGCGTGGCCTGCGGCAAGTGTGAAAAGGCCTGCCCCCAGCATCTGCCCATCGTTAAGCTGCTGAAAGAGGCGGATCAGGCCGCGAAAGCCTGACTGGACCACCTTCCGTACAACTTTAGAAACAGCAAGACCCCGTTTCGATCCAGTTGGAAAGAAGCGGGGTCATTCTTTTTTTCAACAGCCAAACCTCAGGCCATGCGCTCGGCCAGCTTTTCACCTCCCAAAACGTGGAAGTGAATATGCTTGACCGTCTGGCAGGCGTTATCACCACAGTTATTGACGATGCGGTAGCCGCCCTCTTCCAAGCCCAATTCCTTGGCCACCTTGGCGCAGGTGCGCAGGCAGGCCGCCAGCTGATGATCCGTCAGGTCGGCGTTATGCGCCACGTCCGGCGTATGCTGCTTGCTCACCACCAGCACATGTACCGGCGCCTGCGGAGCGATATCGTAAAAAGCGTAGGTATCCTCGTCCTCATAAACCTTTTTGGAGGGAATTTCTCCCGCCATGATCTTGCAAAACAGACAATCCTGCATCTTAAAACCTCCCTTGATTTCTGCCGGAAAAAGATTTTCCTTTCCGTTTTTTCATTCCACAGGCGTGCCGCGCATTCCTTCTTCGGTCAGGGATTCCAGACGCACGTTCACGATTTGGCCGCTTTCGCCGCCAGCCACCAGCACATGGATGTATTCGGGCGTGTACCCGGTCATGCTGCCGTCCGGGGCTTGATCTTCCAACAGCACCGGCACGATTTTTCCCAAAAACTGCTCCCGGTACTGCCGAGCCAGTTCGTCCCCTGCAGCGATTAGCTGCCGCACCCGTTCCGCCTTCACGTTTTCCGGCACCTGATCGTCCATAACGGCGGCGGGGGTTCCCACCCTTGGGCTGAAGGGAAACACGTGCAGCTTGGCGAAGCCGATTTCTTGGCAGAAAGCGACCGTTTCGGAAAATTCTTCTTCCGTTTCGCCGGGAAAACCGACGATCACATCGGTGGTAAAGGCAGCCAGCGGCCATGCCGCGCGAAGACGGGCCGCTGCCTGACGGAACTGCTCGGTGTTGTAGCAGCGTTTCATCCGCCGCAGCACCGCGTCACTGCCACTTTGCAGGGCCAGATGAAACTGGGGGCACACCGGCGCACATTCTGAAAGCGCCTGCACGAATGCTTCCGTAGCTACCCGTGGCTCCAGCGAACCCAGCCGAATCCGACTCACGCCCGGCACACAGGCAGCCTTCACCGCTTCGGCCAGACCCGGTTTTCCATCCAGATCGCGGCCATAGCTGGTCAGATGGATGCCGGGGAGCACCAGTTCCTGAAATCCGGCCTGTGCCAGCGCCGCTGCTTCTTCCGCTATGGCGGAAAGGGGCCGGGAACGAATGCCACCCCGAACCGAGGGGATGATGCAGTAGGTGCAATGATTATCGCAGCCCTCCTGAATTTTCATCACCGCGCGAGTATGACCTTCGTGGCTGCGGATGGACAGCGGCTCGTAGGGGGCGTTGTCGATGCCTTCCACCGCCACCATCTGGATATTTTCCGCAATAGCCTGTTCCAGCAGCTCCACGACTCGTCCCCGATACTGGGTGCCGAGGATCAGCCGTGCGCCCGTCTCCCGAAGCTGCTCGCCCATTCGCTGGGCCAGACAGCCTGTAACGACCACATCCGCCTGCGGATTACGGCGGCGGCAGCGCCGGATGAGCTGCAGACTCTTTTTATCGCCGGTGCCCGTAACGGTACAGGTGTTGACCAGATAAACATCCGCGGGCGACCCGTTCGGCACGATACGGTAGCCGTGTCGCTCAAAAGCCTCCAGCATGGCCTCGGTGTCGTATTGATTCACCTTGCAGCCCAGCGTAACGGCTGCGACGGTTTTCACCATGATCGTTTTCCTTCCTTGCATTGGTTTACATTTCGCCCATGGCCGTCCAGAGAGCGGCAAGGGCGCAAAGCCCCGCCGTCTCCGTGCGGAGGATTCGCGGGCCCAGCGTTACGCTTTGCGCGCCCAGCGTGGCAATGCGCTGCTGTTCCGCTTCGTCGATGCCGCCCTCCGGGCCGATCACGATCAGCACCCGTTTGAGTTCGTCATGAGACTGGCGGTATTTCTCCACCGCCTTGCTCAGCGGCAGGGCGTGTTCCTCCTCCCAAGCCACCAAGATCAGGTCGAAGGGTTCTTCTTCCAGCCGTTTTAACGCCTTTTCAAACGAGACGGCTCCGCGCACCTCCGGCACATGAGCGCGTCCGCTCTGCTTGGCGGCTTCCAGCGCGATGCGGGAAAGACGCTCCTGCTTTTTCGAGTCGTTTTTCCCAAGCCGGGCCACGCTGCGCAGCATCTCCACCGGCCAAATTTCCCACGCGCCCAGTTCCGTGGCCTTCTGAGCGATCAGTTCCAGCTTATCCGCCTTGGGAAGGCCCTGCCAGAGAACTGCTTGTGCCGTCGCTTCCGGCGATGGGCACAGGGCCGTGACGCGGGCCCGTGTTCCCTCGGCGGAGACATCCGTCAATACTGCGTCATAGCGGTTTTCTCCGTCGATCAGCTGTACCGGCTCGCCGTGGCGCAGGCGAAGCACCTTCGAGGCATGGGCGCTTTCCTCTTTGCCGAGGAGAATTTCTTCGCCCACGCCGGATATTTTTTCTTCGGTCACAAAACGATGCATCGGTCAGGCCTCGTTTTTCAGGCACAGAGCGACCCACTCGCCCTTTTCGATGCGGTCCACCTGACGGTAGCCCGCCTCCTTGGCAGCCTTCTGCACGTCCGCTTCCCTTTCCCGGATGATACCGGAACAGATCAGCAGACCGCCCTTCACCAGATGACGGGTCATGGGGCCGGCCAGCATACAGATTGCGTCGGCCACGATGTTGGCCACAGCCACCTCGCAGGGCATGGCTTCGCTCTTGCACAGGTCGCCCACCACCACGCGCACCTGCTTGGTCACGTGGTTCAGCTCTACGTTTTCTTTCGCCACTTTCACCGCGTCCGGGTCGATGTCGATCGCCAGCACGTTCTGCGCGCCCAGCTTGGCCGCGGCGATGGCCAGAATGCCGCTGCCGGTGCCCACGTCCATCACCCGAAGGCCGGGCTTCAGGCAGCGTTCCAACAGCTGCATACACATATTGGTGGTCTCATGGGTGCCGGTACCAAAGGCCATGCCGGGATCCAGCTCAATCACCAGATCGCCGGGCTGGCTCACGTATTTCTCCCACGTGGGCTTCACCACCAGATGGGAGCCGATGCGGAAGGGCTTGTAGTTCTTCTTCCATTCCTCGGCCCAATCCTCGTCCTTGACATTTTCCTCGTCCACCCGGAGCGTACCCATCTCTACGCCGAAGCTGTCGGCCTTGAGTTCTTCCAGCCGGGCTTTCAGATCTTCCACCGTCTGCTGTTCGTGCTCATCCCGGGCAAACCAGCCCTTCACCAGCACATCCTCGGGCATATCCTCCAGCAGCTTTTTATCGTACAACTCCCAATAAACGCCGGGCTTGTCCGGGTCGGGCACATCCGCCCGGTCTACGATTTCCGTTCCCGACGCGCCCAGTTCCATCATCAGCTCGCTCAAAAGATCCGCGCCATCGGTGGTGGTATGCACAATGATTTCACGCCACTGCATGTTTCGCCATTCCTCCTCTTGGGAAGGGCGGCCCTTTGCCGCTTTTCCCACTGCCCCATCTTTCCAAAAGGCAAAATATTTCATGATTATCGTAATGCATTTCGTTCTTTTTTTCAAGGGATAATGCAAAAGAAAGCCGTCGTTGTTTCACGGGGCTTTTCGTGCTATACTGTGGCTCGTTTCCCATTCGGAGATCGAAGGAGGCGTTGCAAATGACTTATCGTTTTGAACCGGCAAAACCCGAGGAGGTTCCGGGCGTATTTTCCCTGTTTGTCCGGCGGGTGGCATGGATGAAGGAAAAACACATCTGTCAGTGGGACCAGTACTATCTCGACGTTTACCCGCTCTCTTACTATCAAAGCCAGCAGGAAAAGGGACGGCTGTATGTTTTGAAAGAGAAGGAACGGATTGCCGGGGCCGTCGTGCTGCTTTCGGCTGACGATCGCTGGCCGGACGGGCAAAGCGCCTCCGCGTTTTATCTTCACAATCTGGTTACCGACCCGTACGTAAAAGGGGTCGGACGGGAGCTGCTCCGGGAGGCGGAAGCGCTTGCCCTTCGGCAGCAGAAACAATTTTTGCGGCTGGACTGTTCTATTTACAGTGTTTTTTTGAATCACTACTACGAAAGCGCCGGTTTCCATCTGGCGGGGCGCTGCAAGGAAGGCCCCTACGAGGGCAACCTGCGGGAAAAGGCGCTTTTCTAAAGGAGGATGAACCTCATGCCGCAAATGACCAAAGGCGGAAAATTTATTTTCGGAAAATCCCTTCTTCGGGAAGACGGCTCCCTTCGACTTCCCCCGCAGGCCGTGGAGGAATATCAGATTGCATCAGAAGGGCGAGTCTATCTTTTCACGGGCAGCCGAATCACAGGCGGCTTTTGCGTCACCCGCAAAGGGCTGCTGCTGCCGTCGAAGCTTGGGCACATTTTGACGGATATGCCCGCCCTGATGGATTATACCGCCGGGGAAGGCGCGTTTCTGCCTTACAAAGGGCGCTGGTACGGCTGGACGGCCATTTCTCCCGATGGAATGCTGACGCTTTCCGAACCGGCGATGCAATTTCTGAAATTGGCACCGGGAATGGAACTGCTTTCCATCCGCAGCAGCGATATCGCCTTTACCATGGGAGCCAAAGGCCCGCTTCTGGAAAAGGCGGCAAACTATCCGGGCGAGATTCCCGTATTCTGACAAAAGCACCTTTCATTTCACATTTTTATATAGAAAGAATCCCCGGCGGAGCTGTTAGAAACTCCGCCGGGGATTTTGCGTCAGTCTTTCTTCTGACCGTAATAGGCATTGGGACCGTGCTTGCGCAGAAAGTGCTTATCGAGCACATACTGCGGCGCGGGCTGAGCGTCCGGGGCGATCTGCGTGGTGTAGACCGCCATTTTTGCTACTTCTTCCAGCACGACCGCGTGATACACCGCCTGTGCCGCGTCCTTGCCCCATGTGAAGGGGCCGTGGTTGCGGCAAATGGCTCCGGGTACATGGACGGGATCCAGTTCCCGCTGGCGGAAGGTCTCCACGATCACCAGCCCGGTATTGCGTTCATAGTCTTCTTCCACTTCCTGCTCCGTCAGACTGCGGCAGCAGGGAACCGGGCCGTAGAAGTAGTCCGCGTGGGTCGTTCCATAGGCGGGAATATCCCGTCCGGCCTGCGCCCAGCCCACGGCATAGGGGCTATGCGTATGGACGATGCCGCCGATCTCTGGAAACGCCTTATACAGTTCCAGATGGGTCTTGGTATCCGACGAGGGATTCAGTTTGCCATCCACCACCTTGCCGTCCAGATCCAGCACCACCAGATCGTCCGGGGTCAGCTCGTCGTAGGAAACGCCGGAGGGCTTGATGACCACAAGTCCCCGCTCCCGGTCGATGCCGGAAACGTTGCCCCACGTATACGTTACCAGTCCCCGGTGAGGAAGCTCCATATTGGCTTCATAAACCGCATGTTTCAGTTTTTTCAGCACGAGTAATTCCTTCTTTCCATGATAAACGATAGTTTCAGACCTTCAGGGCGGAAACGGCTGCCCGCTCGGCAGAGAGCCCTTCTTCAAAGCGACGCGCATAGGCCGCAAAGCCCTGCACGTCCTCGGCGTCGGGCTCGATGGTCACGCTGTTGGCCCCGGCAAAGACGTGATGGGTGAGGTAATCCTCCAACGTTTCGTTCTTTTCGCGGTGCACCCGGTAAGCTGCCAGCAACGCCATGCCCCAGGGGCCGCCTTCCCCGGCGGTCTCCATCACGGAAACCGGCGTGTTCAGCGCCCCGGCCAGCAGCTTTTGAGCGGTTCCGGGGGTCTTGAAGAAGCCACCATGTCCCAGCAGGGAATCCATGCGCACGTTTTCCCCAGCCAGAATGTCCATGCCCAGTTTCAGCGTCACCATAGCGCCGTACACCAGCGAACGGGCGCAGTTGGCAAAGCTGAAAGAAGTGTCGGGCAGGCGAACCATCATGGGGCGGCCTTCCTCCATGCCGGTGATAGGCTCGCCGGAAAGATAGCTGTAGTGCAGCACCCCGCCGCAGGCCGCTTCGCCTTTCATGGCAGCGTTGAACAGGGTGGTGTATACGTCGCCCTTCTTGATTTCAAGCCCTGCTGCGCCCGCAAAGCCATAGAGCATATCCGCCCACGCGTTGATGTCGCTGGTGCAGTTATTGCAGTGAACCATGGCCACCGGCTTGCCGGAGGGGGTCGTGACCATGTCGATCTCCGGGTAGACCTTGCTCAGAGGCTTCTCCAGCACGATCATGGCGAATACGGACGTGCCAGCGGACACATTGCCCGTACGGACGGCCACGCTGTTGGTGGCGGCCATGCCCGTGCCCGCGTCGCCCTCCGGCGGGCAGAGCGGAACTCCCGCTTCCAGCTGGCCGGTGGGATCCAGCAGCTTCGCGCCTTCTTCCGTCAGCGTACCCGCTTCCTCGCCCGCATTCAGCACCTGAGGCAGAATCTCCCGCAGCTTCCAGCCCAAACGCAGGGGGGCAACCTTTTCATCGAAAGCATCCGCCATGTGGCTGTCATAATCCAGTTTATCGCTGTCGATGGGGAACATGCCGGAAGCGTCTCCCACGCCCAGCACCTTCCGGCCCGTCAACTTCCAATGGACATACCCGGCCAGCGTGGTCAGGAAGGCCACGTCTTTGACATGGGGTTCTTCATTCAAAATAGCCTGATACAGATGAGCGATGCTCCAGCGTTGGGGCACGTTGAACTGAAACAGCTCGGTCAGGTCCTCGGCAGCTTTCGCCGTCATGGTATTGCGCCAAGTGCGGAAAGGGGTCAGCAGCTTGCCCTGCGCGTCAAACGGCAGATAACCGTGCATCATGGCGGAGACGCCGATTCCCGCAAGACGGGTCAGTTCCACGCCGTACTGCTGTTTCACATTTGCGCGCAGGTCGGCGAACGCGTCCTGAATCCCCTGCCACACGTCTTCCATATGATAAGTCCACACGCCGTTTTCCAGCCGGTTTTCCCAATCGTAAACGCCCATAGCCGCCGGGGCGTGAGTTTCGTCGATCAGAACCGCCTTGATGCGGGTAGAGCCCAGCTCGATACCCAGACAGCACTCGCCGCGGCGGATGGCATTTTCCTGCGTCGTCATGGTCAAAATCCTCCTGTGTCGTTTGCATTCGGTTTTGTAAGAATATTCTCTATCCTCTTCGTCATTTCCTGCCTGCCGATAAAAAACGTTTCGGGCAGGTTCTTGCCGAAAAAACGCGGCTGTGCTATACTGACGCGCGTCAATGGTTCTGGAAAGGATGATTTGGGTGAAGCCCTCGTTTTTTGTCAAGGATAAGGATTTTTACAAAACGCTGGTGCGCCTGTCGCTGCCGGCGGCGCTGCAGTCGCTCATCTCCCTGCTGGTGCTGATGGCGGACAACGTGATGGTGTCCCGTTTCCATGCGGAAGCTCTGGCCCCGGTCTCGCAGGCCAACAGCGTCAGCACCTTTGTGACAGCGGCGCTGTCCGGGCTGGGCGGCGGCGCGATGGTGCTGATCTCCCAGTACTGGGGCAAGCGGGACACCGAATCTGTCAAGCGGGTGTTTGCGGTGACGGCGTCCGTCTGCCTACTGTTCGCGGCGGTGATCGTATCGGTCATCGAGCTTTTCCCCCACGCCGTGATCTCCGTGGTGTTGGACCGGCAGGAGGCCGCGCTGACCCCCATCGCCATTTCCTATCTGCGTATCGCCTGTCTGGCCTATCTGCCGCTGGCCCTGTCCAGTGCGCTGACGGGCTGTCTGAAGGGCGTGGAAGTGGTTAAGATGACGCTGTACGCCGCGGTGATCTCCCTGTTGTCCAACGTGTGCCTGAACGCGTTGCTGATCTTCGGTCTGTTTGGTCTGCCCGCGCTGGGCGTTCAGGGAGCGGCCATTGCTACGGTAGCGGCCCGTATCATCGAACTGGTCGTCATCTGGGTCTACTGCTTCCGGGTGCAGAAGGCGATCTCCATCCAGCCGAAAGAGCTGCTCAAACACGAAAGCTGGGCTTGGCGGGACTATGCCAAATTCGGTCTGCCGGTGGGGCTGACCGACGCGCAGTGGGCGCTGGTGGGGCTTCTGAAAATGGCCATCATCGGCTATCTGGGCAAAACCATGATGAGCGCCATGAACATCACCGACACCATGATCAACCTGGGTACCATGTTCACCTTTGCGTTGGCGGGCGGCGCGTGCGTGCTGGTGGGCAAGGCCGTCGGCGCCGGGGACTATGCCCGGGCGCGCCAGTATTCCCAGACCATTCAGGTGCTTTTCGCCTGTGTGGGCGTGGTGATGTGCACCATCGTGTTCAGCCTGCGCAGGCCCTTCATTTCCCTCTACGGGCAGGAGCAGGACGTGGTAGCGCTTGCCTCTCAGATGATCGCCATCGGCGCGGTAACGCTGCTGGGCACCACCTATCACGCCTCCTGCTTTGTGGGCATCAACCGGGGCGCGGGCGACAGCCGTTTCGTGATGACCGTGGACATGATCTGCGGCTGGCTGGTGGTGCTGCCGCTGACCTATCTGGCCGCGTTTGTCTGGAAACTGCCCCTGCCGCTGGTGTTCCTCTGCACGAGGATCGACCAGTGCTTCAAATGGATCATTGCCATGGTGCGGCTCCGGGGCGACCGATGGATCAAGAACGTCACCCGGCCTTAACGTTCAAGTGCAAAATATGTCTATAAATTGAGCTATGAATGACTTGAGTCTTCATAGCTCGTTTTGTATAATGGCGGTGAATAAGAGGAGCGGTATTTCAATGACATAACGGCTTTTGAAATGTCGCGCCATGAAAAACACAGGAGGTGCAGACCTTGATTCGTGTAACGGTATACAATGAAGGTCTTCATGAAAAAACGTCCGACTCGGTTCGTGCCGTCTATCCCGAAGGAATCCACGGCGCGCTGAAAAAAGGACTGGAAAGCGACGAGATCAGCGTCCGCACGGTCACGCTGGACGATCTGCCCGACGGCCTGAGCCAGCAGGTGCTGGATGAGACCGACGTACTGATCTGGTGGGGCCACATGGCGCATGAGAAAGTGCCCGACGAAGTGGTGGATCGGGTGCAGCAGTCCGTGCTGAAGGGCATGGGCGCGATCTTCCTTCATTCCGGCCATCATTCCAAGCCTTTCCGCCGCCTGATGGGCACGACCTGCAACCTGACCTGGCGCGAGGATTCCGAGCGTGAGCTGGTGTGGGTCTGCAATCCTTCTCATCCCATCGCGCAGGGAATCGGCCGTTTCATCAAGATCGACCACGTGGAGACCTACGGCGAGCCCTTCGATATTCCCGAACCTGACCAACTGGTCTTCATTGGCAACTACGAGGGCGGCGAGGTGTTCCGCTCCGGCTGCTGCTTCTTCCGCGGCAACGGACGCATTTTCTACTTCCAGCCCGGCCACGAAGAATTCCCGATCTACTATCAGCCGGAAATCCTTCAGGTCATCCGCAACGCCGTCCATTGGGCCGCTCCCGTCCGCCGTGTGGGCGCGCTGGAATGCCCCCATGTAAAGAAACCTCTGGAAAACGACTAAGGGGAGGAACAGAATCATGGCTCTTGATATGAACAACTTCAGCACCGACATGACGGAAAAAGAGGCCGTATACAGCGAGAAGAAGCTGCGTATCGGCATCATCGGCACCGGCGGAATCGCCCACAGCCACATCAAGGCTTACCTGCATCAGCCCGACGTGGAGATCGTGGCCGCCTGTGACCTGATCCCCGGCAAGGCCGAAAAGTTCCTGAAGGAATACGAGGTCGAGGCCCCCACCTTCGAGGACTACAAGAAGATGATCGACACCGTGCCCATGGACGCCGTCAGCGTTTGCGTGTACAACCGCAACCACGCCGTGTGCACCATCTACGCTCTGGAGCATGGCCTGAACGTGCTGCTGGAGAAGCCCATGACCGTCACGCTGGACGAAGCCGTGGAAATCTGCAAGGCTGAAAAGAAGAGCGGCAAGATCGTGTCCGTCGGCTTCCAGCCCCGTCTGGACGCCAACATGAAGATGATCAAGAAGATCGTCGAGTCCGGCGAACTGGGCCGCGTGTACTACATCCAGACCGGCGGCGGCCGCCGTCACGGCATCCCGGTCAGCTGGTCCGAGACCTTCATCGAAAACGACAAGGCCGGCATTGGCGCTGTGGGCGACATTGGCTGCTACGCGCTGGATATGGTGCTGAACGCCATCGGCTATCCCAAGCCCCTGACCGTCACCGGCCGCGCCAGCGACTTCGGCGGCAAGACCCCCGAAGCTTACGCCGCTGTGGGCAAGCCCGAGTGCGCCAAGAAGTTCTCCGTGGATGACTTTGCTTCCGCTTACATCCGTCTGGACGGCGATGTGATCGTGGACTTCCGCATTTCCTGGTATATGCACATGGACACCACCGGCGATACCCTGATTCTGGGCACCAAGGGCGGCCTGCGCATTCCCTCCACCGAGTGCTGGAACGGCAGCTTCAACAAGCCCATGACCCTGTACCGCGATGTGGCCGGCGCTCCCGTGGAGACCACCATCCCGCTGATCGAGGACAAGAGCGACCTGTGGGACAAGAAGATTCGTTCCTTCCTGGACGCCATCATCACCGGCGGCAAGGCTCCCGTGCCCACCAGCCAGATTCTCTACAATCAGGCCATCATCGACGGTATCTTCAAGTCCAACGAGATCGGCCACGAAGTGGAGATCAACATCCCCGAAATCTGATCGCCCTGTAAAAAGGAGAAATCGCTATGAATTTTCCCATTGGTCTGCAACTCTATTCCGTCCGTGAGGATCTGGAAAAGGATTTTGAAGGCACCCTGCGCAAGGTAAAGGCGCTGGGCTATGACGCGGTTGAGTTTGCCGGTCTGTTCGGCCACGGCGCGGAAGAAGTTCGGAACCTATGCAAAGAGATCGGCCTCATTCCCCTGTCTGCCCACGTTCCCTTTGTGGATATGATGAACGATCCCGACGGCGTGCTGAAGGTGTATGCCGATATCGGCTGCAAATTTGTCGTGATCCCCTATCTGACCGAGGAATACCGTCCCGGCCAGCCCAAGTTCCAGGAAGTCATCGACGGCGCGAAGCTGCTGGGCAAGAAAGCGAAGGAACTGGGAATGCAGCTGTGCTACCACAACCACGACTTCGAATTTGTGAAGCTGAACGGCGAATACGCGCTGGACATCCTTTATAAGGAAGTTCCCGCCGATATTCTGGAGACCGAAGTGGACACCTGCTGGGTCAAGGTGGCCGGGGAAGACCCCGGCGCCTACCTGCGCAAGTACACCGGCCGCGCTCACATCGTGCATCTGAAGGACTTCTCCGGCGAAAAGAGCGAGCATATGTACGCTCTGATCGGCATTGACGACGACAAGAAGGAAGAAGAATCCAACAAGTTCGAATTCCGTCCCGTCGGCTATGGCAAGCAGGACTTCCCCGCCATTCTGGCTGCTGCCAAGGATGCGGGCGCGGAATGGGTCGTTGTGGAGCAGGATCAGCCCAGCATGGACAAGACGCCCATGGAATGCGCTGAAATGAGCATCAACTACCTCAAGTCTTTGGCCTGAGCCTCTCTGAGCATTTTACGGTACTGAATCGGCGTCATGTTCATATGCCGCGCAAAAGCGCGATTGAAGGAACGGATCGTCGAAAAGCCGGCATCTTCCGAGATGTCGGCTATTTTTTTATCGGTATCGTTCAGAAGGTCGCAGGCCCGGTTGACCCGCAGCAGGTTGACATACTCGCTGAACCCCATGCGCAGTTCCCGGCTCAAGAGTCTGGAAACGTAGAACCGGCTCAAATGCATTTCTTCCGCCACAGTTTCCAATTCCAGCGGCCCGGAGGCATTGCGGCTGCAGTACTCCAGAATGCTGTGCAGCGTGGAATTGCCGCTCTCCAGCTTTTTGCGCAGGGAAAGCTGGGGCAGCAGACGGCACATCATCATGGAAAGGCTCCCGGCAATCATGGTGTCCCGGTATTCCCCTTCCGCCGAAAAAGCCTGATGAATATACGGGAACAGTTCCTGCGCCTCCGCGAACGTGTTGTGCTCCGGGATGTAATCCCGGAAGGTGCTGCTCAGCCCGAAGAACAGCTCCGGTCGGACAATCAGAATATAGTACTCACCGGGATGGCAGGACTCGTAAAAGTGAATCTGATTGGGAAAGCTGATGAACAGCGAATCCTTACAGATGCTTTCACAGTTTCGGTCTGCGTGGGCCACGGCCTCCCCTTCCGCCACATAGATGATCTCGATCTCCTTGTGCAGATGGGGAGCGTCGCCAAGCTTATGAGAAAAGATCAACTGGGCCGGAAGGGACTTTTTTTCGTAAAACGCGCTGCGCATCTATGTCGGCTCCCTTGCGTTCAATCTCCGAAACGCCGCTGCGTTTCGCCTTATGATTATAGAAGCAAAACGGATGGTTTGCAAGGCCGGGCGCTCCCCTGTCCGCAGCGCCGTGGGAAAAAGCATTTTCCCATTGCCATTCCTTTTTCTTGCTGTTACAATGAATGTCAGGCAAAACAGAGGAGGGTTTTTCAATGCATCAGAAGAAGACCGGCTGGCTGCAAAGCTGGTTCGGCGTACAGGACATGACGGTTGGCCGTCCCATGGACAGTCTGGTTCGTTTTTCGATTCCCCTGCTGGTGGGCAATTTGGCCCAGCAGCTCTACAATACGGTGGATTCCATTGTGGTCGGACAGTATATCGGCGATACGGCGCTGGCGGCCGTCGGCACCGCCGGGCCCATCCTAAACCTGCTGCTGGTTCTGTTCATGGGCATCGCCACGGGCGCCAGCATTCTATCCGCCCAGTATTTCGGCGCGCACGATCGGGAGCCCCTGAGCCGGGTGGTAGGCGCGTCCATTCTGCTGACGGTCATCAGCGGTCTTTTCATGACCTTTGTGGGCTATTCCCTGTCCCCATGGCTGATGTCGCTGGTATCGCCGCCCCCAGACGTGCTGGAAGGGGCCGTCATCTACCTGCAGATCATCTTCATCGGCATTCTGGGCGGCGCGGCCTACAACATTCTGGCCGGTGTGCTGCGCGGGCTGGGCGACAGCCTGATGCCGCTAATCTCTCTGCTGGTGGCCAGCCTTCTGAACATCGTGCTGGACATTCTGTTCGTCAGCCAGTTCCGCATGGGCGTAGCGGGCGTGGCCTGGGCGACCATTATCGCGCAGGCCGTGTCCGGGGTCATGTGCCTGGTTCGCCTGTGCCGGATGCGCCGTGTGGTGGACGTGAACCGGCAGACGCTGAGACCCGACTGGTCCATTATTAGGCGGCTGTGTTCGCTGGGGGTTCCTGCTGGCATTACACAGGCGATTTTTTCCCTTTCCGCTATTATCGTCCAAAGTCTGACCAATTCCATGGGCACGTCCGTCATTGCTGCCAGTGTGGCCGTCATGCGTGTGGACGGCTTTGCCATGATGCCCAACTTTACCTTCGGCACTGCCGCCACCACCTATGTAGGGCAAAATATCGGTGCGCGCCGGGCAGATCGGATCCATCAGGGCACGAAAGACCTGATGCTGCTGGCGCTCAGCGTGGCTGCCGTACTGGTGCTGTGCATTTTGCTCTTCGGGCATAACCTGATCGGTCTGTTCACCACTACAGAGGACGTGCTGGCCATCGGACAGCGGGGACTGCACTGGCTCGCCGTTGGTTATCTGTGCTTTGCGGTCAGCCAGGTGCTGCAGGGCGAAATGCGCGGCGCGGGCGAAACCATGATCCCCATGTGGATCAGCATCATTTCCACCGTGATCCTGCGGATGCCCCTCGCCTATCTGCTGGCCTACCTGACCCATTCCGACGTATGGCCCAACGGCAACCCGGATATGCTTTACGCTTCCTTGCTGCTGTCCTGGGTCAGCAGTATGCTGATGACCATCGTCGCCTACCGTGCGGGCTGGTGGCGGCGAAAACTGCCGGACGACTTGAAGGAAACATTGTAATTCCAGAAAAAAATA
>OLQL01000607.1_pt1 | contig 36630 bp, 30 predicted proteins | sample 1672971 | NCBI WGS metagenome assembly OLQL01 (sample SAMEA3136742, study PRJEB25190) | human gut metagenome | biome: human gut; feature: human-associated habitat; material: faeces | place: Austria | collected 2013
CGACGGTAATCGGTGAGCTGCTTTTCATCAAACTGATCGACGCGGGCGCCATCGAAACCGCGTAAATATGCTGCCAACCGAGAAAAGTTGTGCCGGATGCTTTGGCGCTGTCACGATACGCAGAATGCAGAATGAATCGGGCTGTACGTCTGGGAGATTCCGCTGCTGAAATTCCGCACGATGTGCATCAGCAGATCGTAGATGACGGCATCATTCAGCGATTCGCAGCGCGCCGAGTGGGAGCGGAATTGCAAGCTGTGGGATGATCCGCGGGTGAAGCGGGCAGGGCACATCCTCCGCCGAATGGGACTCGACGAGCAACACGGTAGACAGGCAGAATCTCGCTAAGATGATTCGGGTCATGATGAACGGAAAGCATGAGCCATAGGAAGCGTGCGTGCAGTCGGTGTCACCACGCTTTTTCCTTTCCAAGGAGGGGCGGTCGCACATGTGGTATGTCATGCAAGTCAGGACGGGCAACGAATTCTACATGAAGCAGCAGTGCGAACGGATGATCAGCCCGGAAGCAGCGGAGAAGATTTTCATCCCGCTGACGGAGCGAAAAGTACAGCGAAACCACGAGTGGCGCCTGGAAAAATTCCCGCTTTTCGCGGGGTACGTCTTCGTGATTTCGGAGCAGGTTGAGCTGTTCCAGACGGAAATGCGGCGGCTGTACGGCTTCAAGCGTCTGCTTGGTGCAGACGGCGAAATCGTCCCCTTGACGACGGCGGAAGTGACGTTCATGGAGGGCCTCGGCGGCAAAGAGCAGATCGTCGGCATGTCCGAGGGTTTCATCGAGAACGACAAGGTCGTCATCACGTCCGGTCCGCTGGTCGGACGCGAGGGGCTCATCCGCAAAATCGACCGTCACAAGCGCAAGGCGTTTATCGAAATCGAAATGTTCGGGCGTCCGCAGAAGGTCGAGATGGGCGTCGAAATCCTATGGAAGCGCTGAAAAGAAGTCAGCCGTCCTCATGCAAGGCGACTTCTTTGCGTCACGGCGGCAAAAAAAATGACAAGAAGATGTCACTTCTGGTCGGTCAGATGAAAATAATGACTTTCCAGATTCGGTAAAACATCTAATAATATGGGAAGAAACGCAAAAAAACAGGAATTTCACTTGCCAAATAACGGCGAATATGCTATAATCAAAGAGCTTGAAGGCGTATCGCGCCCGAAGGCAGACTGCTTCGTCACAGCTCGCGCAAGAAGCGCCCAGAACCGAACGGTTCGCAAAAACTTCTTAGGAGGTGTACGCAGGAAACCGGACGGACAAACCCTTGCGGACTCAAATCGTCGCCTTGCCGCGTTTGAGACCAACAGGCGTCATGACGGGTTGAAAGTCTGCCTTGCAAAAGGCGGAACGGCGGAGCATACCCAAAAATGGACACGACAAAACGGCTCGCTTGGCGGCGGGCTTTTTTCGTGGAAAAGTTGGGGAATAACCAAAGTGCGATAGATCATCCGCTATGGATGGTGAATACGCTGTTTTGATATAGATTGCTTGGCTTAATATGAGCCTTCTATACAAGTAAGATGAATTTCAGGAGGAGATAGAATTATGAAAAAGGACTATAAAATTGCGATTGCTGGTACCGGTTATGTTGGTTTGTCGATTGCGACCCTGCTTTCTCAGCACCATCAGGTGACAGCTGTGGATATTATTCCGGAAAAGGTGGACATGATTAACAACCGTAAGGCCTCGATTCAGGATGACTATATCGAGAAGCATCTCGCAGAAAAAGAACTGAACCTGACCGCAACACTGGATGCAAAGGCTGCATACGCTGATGCGGACCTTGTTGTTATAGCGGCCCCTACGAATGTCTACCTCAAACTTTCAGTGGCGGCATGATGGTCTACGGTGGCGTATAAAGCTCATGCAAAATCCCCCTACTGCGAGCCTGTTTTATTGCAGAGCAAGGGACGGACATGATACCTTCATTTTTCCGAAGAATTAGAAGTGGAGGTTGAAAGCGTTGAAAAGCCCAAAATCTATTTTTCTGGAAAAGTTTATTGCAGAGAAAAGACGGACATGATAACTGCATTTTTCCGGGGAATTAGAGGTAGTGAGGGGAAGATGATTGTTCATGTTGCAACAAGAGGAAGATATGAACTTGTACAGTTTTAATAAGGTGAGTTGGTGTACAGGTTATGACAATAAGGGTCAGCACTTTGAAAAATGGGTGTGCTGTCCGAGATGTTATGACAATAAGACCTAACACTTTGTCGGTGAGTTGGTATGAAGGCGTCTACCATAAAGTTTCAGTTGAAGCGAAATGAGTGAGTAGCCCATGACAGGTCTACATGAAAGATTCAGTGGTGGTCATGAAGAGCAGGCTGAAATATGACTGTGAAAGATGACCACTGTGAGAAAAAGGATAACTACAGTGCGATGAACACACTGCTTGATATAGATAAAGTCCGCCGTTGTACTGCATCGGCGGTTAGATATGAGAACTTGTGAGAGGAATATAGCGGAATGTCAAATAAGAAGAATCTACTGATTTATGCTCATTACTATATTCCAGATACTGCGTCAACGGGGCAGATCCTCCGTGAACTGGCGGAGGGTATGCTGGATAAATTCAACATCACGGTCATTTGCGTGGTGCCGAGTTACTTGGGAACTATTGAAGCTAAATATAAGACACAGAAATATTACGAAGAAGAAATTAACGGCGTGAAGGTGCTGAGAATCCGGGTGCCGGAGTTCAGCAAGACAAATAAGAAGAGCCGTGTGAAGAACATCGTTTCTTATTTCTTTGGAGCAATGGGTGCGACCTTCAAGGTTGGCAAGATGGACTATGTGTTCTCTATTTCCCAGCCTCCGATCCTGGGCGGTTTGCTGGGCGTTTGGGGTAAATGGATGAAACACGCCAAGTACATCTACAATATTCAGGACTTTAACCCGGAACAGGTATTGGCTGTCGGTTACACCAAGAGCAAGTTCGTCACCGATGCCATGATGTGGTTTGACAAGTTCAGCTGCAAGCGCAGTGAACTTGTGATCACAGTCGGCCGTGATCTGGTGGAGACGGTGGAGAACCGTTTCAAGGGAAAGAAAGTTCCTAAGACCGTCATGATCAACAACTGGATTGATGAAAACGAAATCTATCCGCTGGATGAGAATAACGAGAAGGTTCAGGATTTCAAGAAGAAATACGGTCTCGATGGCAAGTTTGTCATTATGTACTCTGGCAACATCGGTCTGTACTACGACCTTGAGAATCTGATTAAGGTTGTGGAGAAAATCAAGGTTGAAACAAAAACAGCAGATGGCAGAGAGGTCGTTTTTGCGTTTGTTGGTGCTGGTTCCGTACTGGATAAGTTGGTGCTCTATGTAAAGCAGCACCATATGGACAATGTGACTTTCATTCCGTACCAAGATAAGGCTGACCTGATTTATAGCTTGAATGCTGGTGACGTTCACTGGTGTGTGAACGCGAAAGGCATCAAAGGCGTGAGCTGCCCTTCAAAATATTATGGCTTAGCTGCGGCCGCTAAGCCGGTATTAGGGGTGCTTGAAGCGGGATCTGAGGTACGATGCCTAATCGAAGATACACACGGTGGTCTCTGCTGTGAGCCGGGTGAGTATGACAAGGTTGAGGAGCACATCCGCTGGTTCATTGAGAATGCAGGTTCAGGAAAAGTCAAAGCGATGGGAGCCAGAGGCCGTGAGAATCTGGAAAAGAACCTGACCAGAAACGTGTCAGTGAGAAAGTACGCAGAAGAGATTCTGAAGCTGTAAAGGAGGCGAGAGGTATGAACAGTAACTGGTTCAAGCTGGTTATAAAGATGACAAAAGTTGAATATGGAAAGAACCTCTTGCTGAAGGGCGTGCCGATCATCTTCAACAAAGGAGGTGCCAAGCTGAAGATTGGCGAGAACGTCACAATCAAGAGCAGCTTCTTAAGTAATCTGGTTGGCCTTTATAGCCGGACAATTATTGTTACCCGTGCTCCGGGAGCAGAGATTGAGATTGGTGATAATGTTGGGATAAGCGGAGCAACAATCTACGCCCGAAAGAAGATCACAATTGGTGAGAACACCTGTATCGGCGGTAACTGTAAGATTCTGGACAATGACTTCCATCCTATTGAGGCAGAGACGAGAAACAAACTGCTGCGAGATGAAAACGGCGGCGACAGTGATTTGGTGCCGAGCCGGGAGATTAAAATCGGCAAGAACTGCTTCATTGGCTGTAACAGTATCATTCTGAAAGGCACAGTGCTGGGTGATGGCTGCGTTGTCGGTGCAGGTGCTGTAGTTGCTGGGAAGTTTGAGGATAACTGTGTGATTGCTGGAAACCCGGCGAAGATTATTAGGAGGTTGTGAGGAAAATAGAATGGCAAATTTAACGATTATTATCCTCACAAAGAATGAGGAGCAAAACTTAGAAAAGTGCATTGCATCTTTTAAAGGTGTGGCACAGCGTATGGTGATTATTGATTCCTATTCGACTGACAAAACAGTGGAATTGGCGAAGTCACTCGGTGCGGAAGTTTATGAGCATCAGTTTGAAAACCACGCTGCACAGTTTAACTGGGCACTGGATAATATCAACTTGCAGACAGAGTGGGTGATGAAAGTTGATGCAGACGAGGAATTTACTTCAGAACTGGCAGACGAGATTGACGAAAAACTGGATAGTCTTTCTGAAAAGGTGAATGGTGTAATCCTTCGCCGCAGAGTTTATTTCATGGGAAGATGGCTTAAACATGGCGGCAAGTATCCGGAACTTTTGCTGAGAATTTTCCGTGTGGGTCACGGAATGTCTGAAATGAAACTTATGGATGAACACCTTATTGTTACGGATGGTGATGTTGTTACCTTCAAAAATGACTTTTCTGATAACAATAACAAATCTTTGGAATGGTGGATCAATAAGCATAACTGGTATTCCAATAAAGAAGTGTTGGATCAGCAAATGAAGTCAGATGCAACAAATAGCGAGGAATCTGTGGAAGAAACCTCGACATCAATGCAGGCTAAGGTAAAGCGTTTTGTGAAGAACCACGGCTATTATAGTTTGCCGAAGTTCTTCCGGGCGCATTTGTATTTTATTTACAGATATTATTTCCGACTTGGTTTTTTGGATGGTGCTGAGGGAAAGATTTATACGTTTCTGCAGGCATACTGGTATCGGTATTTGGTAGATGCCAAGCTATATGAATGCGAGAAGTTAGGAGTAAAAATGAAGTCACAGGGAGACTTAAAGGCGTAGGAGAAGGGTGACGTTATGATAAAAGTTTTACAGGTTGTAAAGGCTTTAGAAAAAAATGGCGTTACGAGTGTGATCTTGACATATAGCCATAACATAGATAAAAAGAAGTTCCAAATGGATGTTGTTACGGGAACATTATATGAACAGCACTATCGTGATCAATTAGAGGCAGATGGTTGTAAGTTTTATGTGATTCCTAATAGAGATAAAAATCCTATACAGTACATAAAAAAATTGGCGCAGATTATAAAAACAGGACATTATAGTATTGTACATGTGCATGGAAACAGCGCTATGATTTTTCCAGAATTGATTGCGGCAAAAATTGGAGGAGCAAAAGTTCGTATTGCGCATTCACATAATACGATGTGCAACCATCCTGAAATCGAACATCTGGCAAGACCATTATTCAATTACGGCTACACACATGGAATTGCGTGTTCAAAATCAGCTGGCGAGTGGATGTTTAAGAAGAAAAAATCTACGGTAATTAATAACGGGATAGATACTAGAAAAACGGCGTATTTAGAAGAGAACAGAAATTCGGTCAGAGTTGAACTTGGAATTTGCGATGACGAAATTCTTGTGGGACACGTTGGATTTTTTAATTATCAAAAAAATCATCCAAGACTAATTTCAATATTTGAGAAGGTTCACCAGAAAAACGCTAAGACAAAACTTTTACTTGTTGGTGAAGGACCAAATCGAGAATCAATAGAAAAAATGGTGGCAGAAAAGAATTTGTCAGACTGTGTAATTTTTTATGGACAGTCAAAAAATGTGCCACGTTTAATGTCAGCAATGGATGTATTTGTTTTACCTTCAAACTTTGAAGGTACACCAATAGTACTTTTAGAAGCACAAGCATCAGGAATGAAGTGCGTAACAAGTGCAGATTTTCCAGATGATGCATCAATAGCAGTGGTACATTTGAGTCTGGAAGAAAATGATACTGTTTGGGCAGCAAAAGTTTTACAGTGTGCACAAGAAAACTGGGACAATAGAATTGAAAAATCAAACGAATATAGAAATTATTTGATAGATAATAAATATGATGCTCAAGCAATTGGAAGAGAATTAAGCGAATATTATTCAAATGCATTAGAAAAATAGAATTTATATAAGTGAATTGAAATAGAGGAACATATATGGGAAATAAAACGATCTTATTTGATGTGGCAACAGCATCAGATAACTTGGGCGATGCCATTATTATGGATTATTGTAAAAAACAAATAAGAGATATTACAGTATTGCCATCTTTTTTTGTTTGCATTCCTACACATCTTGAAATGGGTAAAACAGCAAGGTGTATGTGCAAAAATAATCCAAATGCCAAATTTGTTTGTGGAACGAATTTATTGAAGTCCACAATGCTCATTCATAAGTTGTGGCATATTGGGTTAAAAGATGCTGCGGTAATAAAGAATGTATGTTTAATGGGAGTGGGATGGATAAATTATCAAAATAAACTAATGGACCCATTAACAAAACTGATGTGGCTTACTTTACTTAGAAAAAATACAAAATATATGCATTCTGCTAGAGATAAGTACACAGAGAATCGACTTCGTGATATGGGCATCGATAATGTAATTTATACGGGTTGCCCCACAATGTGGAATCTGACACCAGAAAAGTTAAGTACTATCCCGACGGAAAAGGGTAAAGATTGTATAACAACATTGACTTTTTATAATCGAAATGTTGATCAAGATAGAGCAATGATTGAAATTTGTAAAGCAAATTATAGAACTGTCTATTTTTGGATTCAGTCAAATGAAGATTTGAAGTATCTGAAATCTTTAACTGATACTGATACGATTAAAATAATAGGTCCATCCCTTGAAGAATATGATGACACTCTGCGTGAATTGGAATCCGTTGATTATATCGGAACTCGGTTACATGGGGGGGTTCGAGCATTAAATTTTGGAAGAAGAGCGATCATCGTAGGCATTGATAATCGCGCAACGGAGATTTCCAACGATACGGGGTTACTGGTTATTAAGAGAGAGAATGTTACGGGCCATTTGAGTGAAATGGTAAATGCAAATTTGAGTTATACGATTAATCTTCCGTGGGATAACATTTCTAAATGGAAAAAACAATTTTTCGATATCTCAAAATGAAATAGTGATGGAAGGAATAAATAAGTGAATAGAATTTTGATAATTATGGGACGCTATCTTCCAGGTTATAAAGAAGGGGGACCTGTAAGAAGTACTAAAAATTTAGTGGATCAGCTAGGGGATGAGTACGATATTAGAGTTGCCTGTTATGACAGAGATTCTGGAGATGAGCAGCAATATCCTGGAATAAAGTTGCATGAATGGAATAATGTAGGCGGAGGACAGGTTTATTATGTGCCAGAAAGAGGTTTTACTACAAAGGTACTTCTTGATTTGGCAAAACAAGTTGACATAATTTATATGTGGGGATGCTTAAATACCTACACAATTAAAGTTCTTGCGTTGAAACGATTAGGAATAATAAAGAATAAAGTTGTTGTAGCGAGTATGGGGCTCTTTTCACCAAAAGCATTTCGGATTAAGTATCCTAAGAAAAAAATAGTTATTACATTAATGAATATATTGGGCTTTTTTAGAGATGTCTATTGGTCAGTTACATCGAAAATGGAAAAAGAAGAGTTGCAGCAACAGGTGTGGGCGAGAGACAGTCAAATTTATATTGCAGAGGATTTGCCGAGAGTTGTAAATCCTGAGCCGATAAAGAAGTCAAAAGAATCCAGTAAATTAAAAGTGGTATGGATATCAAGAATAGCACCAAAGAAAAATCTTGTGAAAGCAATTGAAATTCTTGAGAAATGTAAGAGTTGTATTGAGTTTACAATTTACGGACCGGTTTTTGATGAAAGTTATTGGGAAGAGTGTCAAAAGAAACTTGAAAATCTTCCCCGAAATATAAAATGGGAATGGAAGGAAAATCTTGATTCTGAAAAAGTAGTAGAAACATTGAGACAGTATCATGTTTTTCTTTTTCCTACGTTGGGAGAAAATTTTGGACATGTTATTCAGGAGGCACTCTCTGCTGGATGCCCTTGTGTTATAAGTGACCAAACCCCGTGGCAAGATTTATATGAAAATAACGCAGGCTATGTTGGTTCATTGGAAAATACAAATGGCTTTGTTCAATCATTGGAAAAATATGCTGCTATGAACCAAAATGAATATAATTTATGTTGTAACAGTGCCTTGGATTATGCAGTGAAGAAAAGCCGAGAAAGCATAAAAAATACAGGATACAGAAAAATTTTTGAAGAAGCTTGAGGGTGAATGTAAGATGAAAAGGGTGTTGTACTTATGTAACTATATGACGGAAAGCATACAGAAACTGCGAAATAATAAAGCGTCATTCTCACAGGCTGCAAATAATAAGGTTACAGGTATTACAAAGGCACTTTTATATAACGATTGTGAAGTGTTAATTCTATCAAGTGGCTTGGTGAACAATAAAACTGGACGATTTTATCCAGAAGTATCGGAAAAAATTGATCTTGCACAGGTGATTTATGCAGGAATGCGCGATATTCCAGTACTAGGAAGTTTTAGCGCAGCAGTTCATATGTATAGACTGATTTGTAGACTTCATGCAGAGAAAAAGATTGACAATATAATCTTCTATAACTATAAACCCGAGGTGGCCTTACCAGCACTATGGGCAAAGAAAAGGTTGGGGATTCCGATAACTGTTGAATATGAAGATGGTTATTCGAGTATTGCAGATATAAAAGGTTTAAAAAAGTTGATTTTTACAAAAACGGAAAAAATCGTTTCTAAAAAAATTGATTCTGCAATTCTTGTGAGTGCACAATTACAGCCACTATTTTCAGTCCCTACAGTTGTTGTTCGAGGAGTTGTAAACGAAGATTTTTATCAGGAATGCCGCAATTATAAAAAAAGAAAAAATGAAAAATTTACTATACTTTATTCGGGGGATCTAGGAAAGACGCGGGGTGTGGGAGTATTATATGATGCACTCGGTTCTTTTAAAGAGGACTGTAGGGTTGTAATCACCGGAAAAGGAAAATTAGGGGCCAATGATCCACGTATTGATTTTAGAGGCTTTGTGTCTTATCAAGAAGTGAAGGATTTAATGAAGCAAGCTGATGTGCTTCTTCAATGTCAAAGAACCAAGGACTCTTTTGCGCAAACATCTTTTCCATCAAAATTATTTGAATATATTGCAACTGGTAATGTAATTGTTTCATCTGCGATGGACGATGTCAAGAGATTTGCTGGTGATGCAATCATCTATTATGAAAATGATGATTCAAAAAACTTAGCTGAGTCACTTGAAAAGGCATATTTATTGTATAAAAAAGAAAATAATAACGAGAAAATAGAACGGCTTTGCAAAGAAAATTTGCCTTGTAACGTTGGGAAATATATTGTTGAAATACTATAAGGAGTTAAAAATGAAAATAGCTTTTATACATCCATTAAAACATCACATATACTTTAGTATGGCGGGAGCATTACAAACGGAAAATGAAGTGGTTGGTCTGTTTGGATATTATACAAAGGATGATATTGTTGATAGGGTAATCTTAAGGACAAAGTTTCATGATTTGGCAGAGGGATACCACTACGATAAGATAGACAGATATGTGAAAGTTAGCATATGGATTAAGATCCTTTTTTTGTTATATAAATGCTCTCCACGATTTTTTGAACGTTTTTATATGCTCATCTTTCAATGGTGGTGTATATTGAATTTGAAAGACATGGATTGTATTCATGTCTTACAGGATTATTGTAATATTGTGATAAGATATGCAAAAAAGCATCATATTAAAATTGTTTATGAGCAAATTTTAGCATATGATGTAAATCAATTTATTGCTGAGCCGAGTGATATAGAACATGACAAAAAACTTTCAAATCAAAAAGAAAATTTGATTGCTGCAGATAAAGTATTGATGGCATCACACTTTGTGAAAAAATCAATACTGAATCGAATTAACAGTAAAGACTTAGAGCGAAAAATTCAAGTTATTCCATATGGTGCAAGCATTGCAGATTTTAATTACCACACGAGAACGTATCAAAAAGGAAAAAAGCTTTCTTTATTAATCGTTGCAAACATATCAAAAAGAAAAGGAACAGACTATTTGATTAAAGCAATGGAAGGCTTGCAAGGAAAAGCGGTGCAGTTAAATATGATAGGAGCACCTGACACTGGTGGTGAAATATTATTAGATAAAATAAAACATGCAAGCAATATAAATTATTATGGGAAAATCCCACATGCGGAAATACACAAATTTTTTAATCAGAGCGATGTATTTGTTCTTCCGTCATTGGCTGAAGGGTCATCGCTAAGTGTGTATGAGGCAATAGCAGCTGGAATGCCTTGTATCGTAACGGAAAACGTTGGTAGTGTTATTGAAGATAAGAAAGATGGACTGATTATTGAAGCAAAAAGTTCGAAGGCAATTATAGATGCTATTTTATACTTCTTAGATAATCCGGATGAAGTAGAGAGAATGAGTGTGAATACACAGAAAACCATTAAAGAATTTTCATGGAATGAATTTGAAAAGAAAATAGGTGATTTCTATAGAAAAATTGAATATGAGTGGACTGGAGGGAAAAATAATGTATCGTGAAAAAGAAAAGAAACTTCTTAATTTTTTGATCACGTTTATGTTGATTTGTACGTCAGGCGTTGTTCAATTTACATTTATATGGAATTCGCAGAGCATTATTTTCTTGTTCCTATTTTCAGTTTGCTTGTTTGTGTTTGGGGGGAACTGGAAAATACCAAGAAAAAAGATGATAAAAATGCTTCTTTTGTCTTGTATTATTATGATAAATTTAATGGTTTATAGTGGAAATATTGATGGTCATATATCACTGTTTCTTGTGGTAGTTTCAGGATGTATATTCTCACAATTTATTGAGTGGAAATTGTTTGCGCGATATTACGTCGATATTATGGCGGTGATTTGCATAATAAGTTTGGGGTGCTTTGCGTTTTTCGTAACGAATCCGATGAAGGTGATAAACACCATACCACTTGTAAAGTATTGGAGTGTGGAAAGTCGTTATGCACTTATTTATAATTTCCCAGGAAATCAGTATTTGATGAGAAATTTTGGCCCGTATCATGAGGGTGGAATGTTTGCAATTTTTGTCTCGTTAGCTATGTTGTTATTATTTGAGCAAGATGAAATGAGTAAGAGACGAAAAATATATGTAATCATTTATGTTGCAACGGTTGTAACAACTTTTTCAACGACGGGAATTTTATTGCTTCTGATTATTTTAATTGGAAAAATTGGAACAAAAGTACTGAAATTCAATGTAAATATGAAAGCGATTCTGATAGCGGCAATTGGAATTGGCTTTATAGTGTGGGAAGAAAGCACATATGGAATAATAGCTAATAAATTTGCGGCAGGAAATGCGTCTTTTGTAGCAAGAAACCTAGAATGGAAAATTCTCTTCGATCAGATATGGAATAGGCCATTTTTTGGAGTTGGATATCAGAATAATCAGCTTATAAAGCAGTATGGATTAGCGGATGGAACAAATGGAATTGTCTCTGTGTTTTTACAGTTTGGTCTAGCAGGCGGATTGGGAATTTTAGGGTGCTATTTAGATGGATTGGCAAGCTTTTCAAATGAATGGAAAAATAAAATCTTATATTTTGTACTTGCATTCTTAAGCTTTGTATCAGAACCGACAATTTTCCAGCCGCTGTTTTTATGTTTCTTATTTGGAAAAGCGACACAGCATGAATAAGCGGTTAAGTTGATATTAGACAAGGAGAAATTGATGAATATAAAGTGGATAGTACATACATTTAAGTATAAGCTACAAGAGAAGAATAGCAAAATTAGTTGGAGAAGCAATATTGTTAATACCTCTTTGGAAGGTCATAATACTATACAAAAGGAAGCCAATTTGATAGGCTGTACTTTAGGATATGGAACGTATATAGAAAGAAATGCACAGTTAATCAACGTAAAACTTGGAAGATATTCGTCTATAGCACCTGGAGTGAAAAATATCGGCGGAAATCATCCCACGAGAGATCATGTAAGTACTTATCCGGGGTTTTATTCAGCAAGTACGACTGATGCAATATCATTTGTCAAAAAGCAAAAATTTGAAGAGTTCAAATATATAGATGAAGATAGGAAATTCTTAAACTCTATTGGAAATGATGTTTGGATAGGGACAGATGCAGTGATAATGCAAGGGGTTACAATTGGTGATGGTGCAGTTGTTGCAGCAGGTGCACTAGTAACAAAGGATATTCCACCATACGCAATTGTTGGTGGTGTTCCAGCAAAGGTCATCCGCTATAGATTTTTAGAGAGCGATATTCAGTTTCTGATGGAATTAAAATGGTGGGAAAAAGATATAGAGTGGATAAAGAAATATGCGGATTATTTTGCAGATATAAAGCAACTAAAAATTGCAATAGAAAGAGAAAATTAGTAAATGAAAATTGTGCTTCTGGGAGATTCAATTACACAAGGAATCGGTAAATTAAAGATTAATTATACTGAAAAGCTGTATGAACAGTTAAAAAAAGATTATGAGGATGAAATAATTGATATCCATAATCTTGCGTTAACCGGAACAACGGTTAAATATGCTATGGGACTATTGGAAAGGATACAGGAGATAAGCCCTGATATAGTGGTAATAATGTATGGAACTGTAGACCTTCAAGTACGTCCTAATATGGAAACAAATAAGTTTGGAATATTGAGTCTTACACCAAGAAGGTATAAGGATATAAAAGGAATGCTTAATCCGCGACCTTTTATGTCAAAGCGAAAAGGAAAAAGATTTTTAGATTGTATCGATAATATATACAGATGGATTTGGAAGAAAATTGTAGTGATGACACAGGGAACAATGCAATATTCGGATTTGGATACCTTCAAAGCTGAATACTTGCAATTGTTAGATTCTCTGAAAGAATATAAAGTTATAGTTTGCTCTACAATCTATTTGGACAATAAGATTTATACCCTAAAAAGTTTGCAAAATTATGAGGAAGCCAATAAATTCTTGGAAAAATCCAATGAATTTTATGTGGATTTGTTTAGCAAACAAAGGGATATTGTTAGAGCGGATGGATGGAAGTCAATATATTATAATGACCATTTTCATCCAAATGATAAAGGTTATGATATTATTGCACGAGAATTAGAAAAAATGATTGTCTGTATATGGAGTTGTGAGAATGTGAAATGAAACAAAAGAGAAAAGAAAATATAAAATTATTAAGTGTAGTGGCTATATTTGCTACTATTATAACTAAAATTTTGGGGCTGCTCAGAGAAATGATGATCTCTGGAGCTTTAGGCGCAAGTCCAGAATCGGACGCATATAATATATCGTATATGTTGGTTATAACGATTTTTGGACTTTTTAGTTCGGCCTATAGCAACTCTTTAGTTCCAACCGTTGCTAAACTGTATTCTAATGAAAAAAAGAAACTTAACGCTGTTGTAAGCTCAATCGTGACAATTAGCGTAATTTTTACACTGTTGATTGTTATTGCAATGCATATAGCACCAAGAGCATTTGTATTTATTCTGGCATCTGGAGCAGAAGAAGAAACAATAGCAATTGCGGTAAATCTAATAAAGATAAGTAGTTGGTCATTGATTGCGCTTATTTTGGGATCTGCATATGGTATTATTTTGAGGGTGTTTGACAAGAATATTGCTCCTTCATTAGCAAATATAGTGTTTCCAATTCCCATTCTAATCTTACTGCTTAGCGGTTGTAGATCTGTAAATACTTTGATTTTAGGAGTAGTTGTTGGATATTTTGCTCAAACCTTCATTTTAATGCTATGTACGAGATCCACATCATTTCGATACAGACTCGGAATAAATTGGAAGAGTAAATATATATATGACTTTTTTGCAATGATGCCGCCCATGCTTGTTAGTTCTGGCTTATTACAGATTAATACACTTGTAGATAATCAGGTTGCATCACGATTTGGTGTTGGAAGTGTAACAGCATTGCAGCAGGCTTCAAAAGTCAATACGCTTGCATATACTGTTTTTTCTACAGCACTGATGCAAATTATATATGCAAAATTAACCAAAGCATACGCTAAGGGAGATAAAGATGCTTTTTCTCAGATGGTTAAACAACAAGTTAAATTAATTCTTTTCTTTATCGTCCCCTGTGCGATAATTATTCCGTTATATAGTGAAGAAATTATTGAGATGTTATTTCTTCGAGGAAATTATACTATTGAAGCAGCAAAAATTGCAGGAAGTATCCTAAAGGGCTATGGTGTGGGACTTATTATTTTTGTCCTACGAGATATTTTTGTGTATATCTACTATTCTGCCCAAAATAGTAAATTTCCGTCAGTGGTAAACTGCATTGCGGTTGGTGTAAATGTTGTATTGAACCTTTTTCTATCACATTGTATGGGAATTAAAGGAATAGCCTATGCAACATCTTTGTCCGCTTGTGTATCACTTTTGATTTTAGCAATATTTGCGAAAAAGAAAGTTATGCCAATCAAGATTATTGAGAAGCGAGATGCGGTTAATATTGGAGTAGCTGCTGTTATTTGTTTCTTCTTTTTGAAAATTGCAAAATTACTTGTTGCTAATCATAATGTTTGGCTGAATGTGTTACCTTTTATCGGGGGATTTTTAATTTATTGGGCAATTATCATTTTAGAAGAAAAGCTATTTAGAAAGAATGAAGCCTAATGAATGGAGTAGGTGTAGCAGAACAAGAACTATTTAACCCACAGTCCTCTTCCGTAAGCTCCTCCCGAATCATTTACACCCCATCAACTTTTGCTCGGACATCGCTGCTCCATCTGCAGGAGGTCGGCTCTTTGCAGGCTGTTCACCCGCATATATCTCAGAGAGAGAATCTGGTGTCGTTCCTGTGTTTCATCGTTCTGTCTGGCGAAGGTGAACTTTCCTACGAGGGGCAGACCTATCAATTGCACGCAGGCGATTGTGTGTTCATAGACTGCCGAAAAGCCTACAGTCATTCTACCTCGGATGACCTCTGGTCTCTCCAGTGGTGCCACTTCTATGCACCATCCCTTCCGGCTGTGTATGAGAAATACAAGGAGCGCGGCGGTCGACCGGTGTTCCACCCGGCGGATATCAAGCCATTTACGGATTTACTTACAGAGCTTTATAACTTAGCTTCCTCATCCGATTACATCCGGGATATGCGGATCAATGAGAAGCTGGGGACGCTGTTGACGCTCCTAATGGAACAGTCTTGGCATCCAGAGAGTGCGACAATAAGCCGGAAGAGAATGGAACTGGCAGCCGTGAAGGAGCATCTGGACGAACACTTTACAGAGAAAATTATGCTGGATGAGTTGGCAGAGAAGTTCTTCATCAACAAGTTCTATCTGTCCAAAATCTTCAAAGAGACTTACGGAACGACGGTCAACAACTATCTAATCTCAAAACGGATTACCAGAGCCAAGCAGCTGCTTCGCTTCACAGATATGACTGTGGATGAAATAGGCGCTGCGGTTGGCATGGCAGATGCGAACTACTTCAGCCGGATGTTCCGCAAAGTAGAAGGAATCAGTCCAAGGGAATATCGGAAACAGTGGTGACATGGAGGCACAGCGAGAAATCGCTGTGCTTTTTTTGAAAAAAGAAAGACACAGAAACCGGCCGGATGGCTGGAAATTCTGAGAAAAGAGGAGAGAAAGAAATATGAAGAGCTTATATTCAATGTTTTTGTCACAGGCCTATCAGGACTGCTGGGATGACTACAACCGTTCCGTGAAACTGAAAAACTTCCCCAGATGGGATTATGTGATCCTGACGGCATCCAATGACCAGCAGGCAGAGGGGTTCCGCAGGCAGATCGAAGAGCGCAAGGAGTATCTTCCGGCAGGGACAAGGTTTGCAGCGATCCCGGATCGGGGTGGCGAGCGTGTGGGTTCCGGCGGTGCGACGCTGGAGGTGTTAAAGTATCTCCATGAGCAGGAGGGAGATTTCCGGAAGCTGCGTGTTCTGGTCATCCACTCCGGTGGTGACAGCAAACGTGTGCCGCAGTATTCCGCGCTGGGGAAACTGTTCTCGCCGGTGCCACACCAGCTGCCGGATGGCCGCAGCTCTACGCTTTTTGATGAATTCATGATCTGCATGAGTTCGGTCCCGTCCCGTATCCGTGAGGGGATGGTGCTGCTGTCCGGGGATGTGCTGCTTCTGTTTAATCCGCTGCAGATCGACTATAACAATGTCGGTGCGGCGGCAATCTCCTTTAAGGAGCGCGTGGAAGTCGGAAAGAACCATGGCGTGTATGTGAACGGGGAAGACGGCAACGTGAAATGCTGCCTCCAGAAGAAGCCGGAGGAGGAACTGCGAAAGGCCGGTGCGGTGAATGAGGCAGGCTGTGTGGACATTGACACCGGTGCGCTGATCTTCAGCACCGCCATGATGGATTCACTGTATTCCCTGATCGGGACAGAGGAAGGATATGACCGGTATGTCAACGGGAAGGTGCGTCTGTCCCTGTATGCGGATTTTCTCTATCCGTTAGCGGAGAATTCTACGCTGGAGCAGTTTTATCTGGAAAAGCCGGAAGGGGAATTCTGTGAGGAACTGACAGAAGCGAGGAAACAGGTGTGGAAGGTGCTCCGTCCTTACCGGATGAAGCTGCTGCGTCTGGCCCCGGCGAAGTTCATCCACTTTGGCACCACAAAGGAGATCCTGGCACTGATGTGCGGCGGCGTGGATGCGTATGCCAGCCTTGGATGGAGCAGCCGTGTGGCGAGCAGCATCAGCGGCAGCACGGCCGGGTATAACAGCGTGCTGAGCAGCCGTGCTTCCATTGGGAAGGACTGCTATCTGGAGGTATCCTATGTCCACAGCCGTGCAAAGGTGGGAAACAACTGTGTCCTTTCCTTTGTGGATATCCACGATGAGGTGATCCCGGATGGGGTGGTTCTGCATGGGCTGAAACAGCGTGACGGGAAGTTCGTCGTGCGCATCTTTGGCGTGCAGGATAATCCGAAGGAGAACCGGCTGTTTGGCAAAGATCTGGATGAGGTGGCAGAAAAGCTCGGCACGGATCTCTGGGATGGCGGAAACCATACCCTCTGGACGGCAGAACTTTATCCGGAGAAGGACACCGTGAGGGAAGCGGTGGCGGCGGCGCTGAACCTGTATGCGCTCGTGACCGGGGAAGGCAGGTTGGAGGACTGGAAAGAAGGTCCGCGCAAGTCGCTGTGTTCCGGCTTCAATGCGGCAGACCCGGATGCCATCATCGCATGGAATCGCCGCATGGCAGACCTTGTGATGATGGATGAACTGGCAAAAGCAATCCGCGGACAGGTACCGGCACAGACGCTTCCGAAGCGTAAGGCACTGACGAAGATCCAGAGACACTGGCTGGAAAAACGTCTTGCAAGGGCGGATTTCAGTGAGAAGCTCCGCCTGCATTATTACCTTGGTGTGGTGCTGGAGGATGAGAACGAGGTGCAGAAGTGCTTTGGGACCATCCAGTCGGAAGTGCTGGAGGCTACGGTACGCAGTCTCAGCTATAATGAAACGGCACACATTGTGAAAGATACCCATACCGTGGAACTGCCGCTGCGTGTGAACTGGGGCGGCGGATGGAGCGATACCCCTCCGTACTGCAATGAGCATGGCGGTACGGTGCTGAATGCGGCGATCCTGCTGAACAGTGAGAAGCCGGTGGTGGTGAAGCTGGAACGCATGGATGAACTGAAGGTAGTCTTTGACAGCCGTGACATGGATGTACACGGGGAGTTTGAGGAGATCGGTGAGTTACAGCGCACCGGAGATCCGTTTGATCCTTTTGCTCTGCAGAAGGCATGTCTGCTTGCCTGCGGGATCATTCCGATGAAAGGGCATAATCTGAAAGAGGTGCTGGAGCGTCTGGGCGGCGGCTTTGTGATGCATTCGGAAGTGACAAATGTACCGAAGGGTTCCGGCCTTGGAACATCCTCGATTCTTTCCGCTGCCTGTGTGAAGGCGGTGTTTGAGTTCATGGGGATCGGATATACAGAGGAAGATTTGTATTCCCATGTACTGGCCATGGAGCAGATCATGTCCACCGGAGGCGGCTGGCAGGATCAGGTGGGCGGTGTCACACCGGGGCTGAAGTACATCACTTCCATGCCGGGGATTGACCAGAAGCTGAAGGTGGTACATGTGGAAATCCCGGAGGAAGCAAGGAAGGAACTGGACGAGCGTTTCTGCCTGATCTACACCGGTCAGCGCAGGCTGGCAAGAAACCTGCTCCGTGACGTGATCGGACGGTATGCCGGCAATGAGCCGGACAGTGTGTTTGCGCTGGAGGAGATCCAGAAGGTGGCGGCGCTGATGCGGTTTGAACTGGAGCGCGGCAACGTGGACGGGTTTGCGAAGCTGCTGGATTACCACTGGGAGCTGAGTAAGAAGGTGGATGCCGGAAGCAGCAACACGTTGATTGAGCAAATCTTCAGCAGCATTGAGGAGATGATTGATGGCCGGCTGGTCTGCGGCGCAGGCGGCGGTGGATTTTTGCAGGTCGTGCTGAAGAAAGGCGTGACGAAGAAGCAGGTGGCAGAGCGTCTGCATGAGGTGTTTATGGACAGCCTTGTGGATGTGGCGGACTGTAAGCTGTTGTGGGAATAAGAGATATATTGTGTGTTCGAGACATGTCATGGGACAGGTCGAGACTTTTGCAAAACTGCATGGATACAGTTGCGTATATTTCGTAGGCACTAAAAACCAATATTATGCTAATAAAGCACTGCTTTAGCACTTAAGAGAATGTGACTTAATTTATAAAATACAAGTGTGCGACAAAATGAAGCACAATCCATCAAACGTCAGAGAGGAATAAAATACATGAAAAAGGCACTTATCACGGGTATCACTGGTCAGGATGGTTCCTATCTGGCAGAGTTTCTGCTGGAGAAGGGCTATGAAGTCCACGGCATCGTCCGCCGTGCTTCCATCTCCAACACGGCTCGTATCGACCATCTGATTGAGAAGAACGCGATTACCCTGCACGACGGAGACCTGACCGATTCTTCTGGTCTGATCCGTCTGGTGGGCGAAATTAAACCCGATGAAATCTACAATCTGGCTGCGCAGAGCCATGTCCAGGTTTCCTTCGATGCGCCTGAATATTCCGGCGATGTAGACGCGCTGGGCGTTCTGCGTGTGCTGGAGGCTGTCCGCGTCTGCGGGCTGACGAAGACCTGCAAGGTGTATCAGGCTTCTACCTCTGAGCTGTACGGCAAAGTCGAGGAGGTTCCCCAGCGTGAGACCACCCCGTTCCATCCCTACTCTCCGTACGCTGTCGCAAAGCAGTATGGTTTCTGGATGGTCAAGGAGTACCGCGATGCGTACGGCATGTTTGCCGTCAACGGCATCCTGTTCAACCATGAGTCTGAGCGCCGCGGCGAGAACTTCGTCACCCGTAAGATCACGCTGGCAGCCGGTCGTATCGCCGAGGGCCTGCAGGATCATCTGGAGCTGGGCAACATGGATTCTCTGCGTGACTGGGGCTACGCGAAGGACTACGTTGAGTGCATGTGGCTGATTATGCAGCAGGATAAGCCGGAAGACTTCGTTATTGCTACCGGTGTGCAGCACACTGTCCGTGACTTTACCGAGAAGGCCTTTGCCGCTAACGGCATCACCATCCGCTGGGAGGGTACCGGCATCGACGAGAAGGGCTATGATGCAGCGACTGGCAAGATGCTGGTCTGCGTGAATCCGCAGTGGTTCCGCCCCACCGATGTGGACAACCTGTGGGGTGACCCCACCAAGGCAAAGACCGTGCTGGGCTGGAATCCGCAGTCCACGACTTACGAGCAGCTGGTGGAAATCATGGCCAAGCACGACCGTGAGCGTGCAAAGCGCGAAAAGGCACTCAAGGCAGTTCTGTAATTTGGAAAGAAGGCAATTCTGTTATGATGGAAAAGAATGCGAAGATTTATGTTGCAGGTCATCGTGGCATGGTGGGTTCTGCAATCGTCCGTGAACTGCAGCGTCAGGGTTACACCAATATCATCACCCGTACGCACAAGGAGCTGGATTTGACCCGTCAGGATGCCGTGGAAGCGTTCTTTGCACAGGAGAAGCCGGAGTATGTGTTCCTTGCTGCTGCTAAAGTCGGCGGCATCGTGGCAAATCAGGAAGCGCTGGCTGATTTTATGTATGACAATATGACGCTGGAGATGAACACCATCCATGCTGCATGGAAGAATGGCTGCAAGAAGCTGGAGTTCCTCGGCTCCTCCTGCATCTATCCCCGCATGGCGCCTCAGCCCATGAAGGAAAGCTGCCTGCTGACCAGTGAGCTGGAAAAGACCAACGAGGCTTATGCGCTGGCGAAGATCTCCGGTTTGAAGTACTGCGAGTTCCTGAACCGCCAGTACGGCACCGACTACATCAGCGTCATGCCCACCAACCTCTACGGCCCCAACGACAACTATCACCCCACCCACAGCCATGTGGTTCCGGCACTGATCCGCCGCTTCCACGAGGCAAAGGTCAACGGTGTAGAGAGCGTTACCTGCTGGGGCGATGGCTCTCCGCTGCGTGAGTTCCTGTATGTGGATGATCTGGCAAACCTGTGTGTTTTCCTGATGAACAACTACTCCGGTAACGAAACCGTCAATGCCGGTACCGGCAAGGAGCTGACCATCAAGGAGCTGACCGAGCTGGTCGCCAAGGTCGTGGGCTACACCGGCGAGATCAAGTGGGATACCACCAAGCCCAACGGTACTCCCCGCAAGCTGCTGGATGTGTCTAAGGCTACCCATCTGGGCTGGACTTACAAGACGGAACTGGAAGACGGTCTGCGCCTGTCCTACGAGGACTTCCTGAACAACCCGATGCGTGCAGAGCGCTAAACGCAGAACAAAAATAAATAAGCGATTTGAAAAAAAGGTCGTGTGTCCATGCAGGGCCACGGCCTTTTTTGCAGATGACAGGAGGAAAATTATGAATCTGGTGTTATTGTCTGGAGGTTCCGGTCAGCGTCTATGGCCGCTTTCCAACGATATCCGTTCCAAGCAGTTCATCAAGTTCTTCCACCGGGAAGACGGCGAGCTGGAATCCATGGTGCAGCGCGTCTACCGTCAGATCAAGGCAGTCGATACGGATGCAACGGTCACCATTGCCACCTCCAAGTCTCAGGTCTCGGCCATCCACAATCAGCTGGGTGAGAAAGTTGGCATCAGCGTGGAACCTTGCCGCCGTGATACCTTCCCGGCCATCGCACTGGCAGCTGCTTACCTGAAGGACGTGCAGGGCGTCGGCGAGGAAGAATCCATTGTCGTCTGCCCGGTAGACCCCTATGTGGAGAATGATTACTTTGAGACATTGAAAGCGCTGGGCGACCGTGCTGCCGTCAGCAGTGCAAATCTGGTTTTGATGGGCATTGAACCGACCTATCCCAGCGAGAAATACGGCTATATCATCCCCATCGGCAAAGAGCAGGTCAGCAAGGTGTCCATGTTCAAGGAAAAGCCAACGCAGGAAGTGGCAAAGGACTACATTGCAAAGGGAGCGCTCTGGAACGGCGGCGTGTTTGCGTTCAAGCTGGGCTATGTGCTGAAACGTGCCCATGAGCTGATCGACTTTGTGGACTATGAGGATCTGTTCAACAAATACGACACCTTGAACAAAATCAGTTTTGACTATGCCGTGGTGGAGCACGAGCCGGAGATCGAAGTCATGCGTTTCGCAGGAACTTGGAAAGATCTCGGCACATGGAACACCCTGACCGAAGCAATGGACAGCCAAGCAGTAGGTGAGGCGCTGTTTAATGAGAAGTGCGAGAACGTCCATGTGGTCAATGAGCTGGATGTGCCTATCCTCTGCATGGGTCTGAAGGACGTGGTGATCTCTGCCAGCCCGGAGGGCATTCTGGTCTCAGATAAGGAGCAGTCCAGTTACATCAAGCCCTTCGTCAACACACTCGACCACCGGGTCATGTTCGCTGAAAAATCGTGGGGAAGCTTTAAGGTCATCGACATCGACAAGGCTTCCATGACCATCAAAGTAACCCTGAATGCAGGTCACCAGATGAACTATCACAGCCACCAGCATCGGGACGAGGTATGGACGGTCATTGCGGGCGAGGGCAAGACCATTGTGGACGGCATAGAGCAGAACGTGAAGGTAGGCGACGTGATCACCATGGCCGCAGGCTGCCGCCATACTGTTATTGCCAAAACAAAACTGAAGCTGATCGAAGTACAGCTGGGTGAAGCAATCGACGTCCACGACAAGCAGAAGTTTGCACTGGAAGATTGAGATGCAACAGGAGACTGTTGGGAAGGATGCTTTCCCTGGATACATACATTCAACGACTAAATTGTGGAGTGTATATCATTTATGCATTAAAGAGCCGCTCATATAGCTATAGCAATCGGAAGAATTTTTCCAGCGCCTGATTTCCCTCTCCGCGCAATGGGACAGTCCGCTTTGCGTGTGTTGATGTTTTTTCAACTTGCATACAGCCATCAGCTTCTCTATAATAATAGGTAACTGTGATCAAACGATCGCGGAAAGCGAAAAGGAGCGTTGGCCTATGAAGATTGTTTTGCTGGAATCACTTGCTGTCAGCGATGAAGTCCTCCAGAAATACACGCGCGATTTGGAGCAGAAAGGGCACACCTTCTGCGCGTATTCCCGCTGTGAGGATGAAGCAACCCTTTGCGAACGCGCGAAGGATGCGGATATTCTCCTGCTGGCAAACATGCCGCTGAAGGGCAACGTCATCCGCCAATGCATGCATCTGCAATTCATTGATGTGGCGTTCACAGGCGTGGATCATGTGGATTTGCAGGCTGCCGAGGAGATGCATGTGGCTGTCAGCAATGCATCCGGCTATTCCAATGAGTCCGTTGCGGAACTTGCGCTGGGCATGACGATTGACTGCCTGCGCAACGTGGAGGCGGTCTCCGCGCGCTGCCGTCAGCAGGGGACGAAGGAGGGGCTGGTCGGCCGTGAACTCGGCGGAAAAACGGTCGGCATCATCGGTTTCGGCAAAATTGGCAGGCGTGCGGCGGAATTGTTCCATGCCTTTGGCTGCCCGATTCTTGCATATGACAGCAATCCCATTGCGCAAATGCCGGATTATGTGCAGCAAACTTCGCTGGATGAACTGCTGCGCCATGCGGATGTTGTCTCCCTGCATTGCCCGCTTGTGGAAAGCACGCGCGGCCTGATGAATGCGGAACGTATCAGCATGATGAAGCATCGCGCAATCCTCATCAACACGTCGCGCGGCCCCGTTGTTGACTCGCAGGCGCTGGCCGATGCGCTGAACAGCGGACATCTTGCAGCGGCAGCGGCAGATGTGTTTGAAATGGAGCCGCCCATCCCGCGGGAACATCCGCTGCTGAACGCGAAGAACTGTCTGGTTACGCCGCACATTGCTTTTGCCAGCGAGGAATCCATGCTTCGGCGGGCTGAAATTGTTTTTGACAACCTCTATGCTTTCTTGCATGGCGAACAGAAAAACGTGATTTTGCCGCGCTGAGGAATCGCCCATGAAAATTTATGTGAATTGTAATCAGCCTTTCCCCGGTATGGGGACGAAGGCTTGCCCCTTTTCAACCATTCAGCAGGCGGCGGACGCTGCCATGCCGGGTGATGAAGTGCTGGTTGCTCCCGGCATTTATCGGGAGGATGTACATCCTCTGCGCGGCGGCAGCGAAGAAAACCGGATTATCTACCGCGCCGAAGTACCGGGGCAGAGTGTGATTACCGGGGCAGAAGTGCTGTCACAGTGGGAAGAATGCGGCTGCGGCATCTGGAAAACCGTTATCCCCAACGACGTACTGGGGGAGGATAATCCGTTTGCGGATTTGATTTCCGGCGACTGGTACTACGATGATGCCGCCGAGCCTGTACACCGGGCAGATATATATCTTGACAACCGATCCCTGCGCGAGGTTTTCACGCGGGAGGCGCTGCTTGCCGCTGAACCGTCGCCGTATGCGTGGGATACGGAATTCTCCCGCAATGTGTGGATGAGCGAACGCACAGAGACAGAAACGACCCTCTATCTTCATTTGCTCTGCGGTTCTCCTGATGGTCATCTTTTGGAGTACAGCGCGCGCCGCCATTGCTTCTACCCCATGGAAACGGGTATCCATTCCATCACGCTCTCCGGCTTTGTTTTTTGCAAGGCAGCACCGCAATGGGCGCCGCCGACAGCGTATCAAGAGGGCATGGTTGGCCCGCACTGGGCAAAGGGATGGGTCATTGAGGATTGCGAACTCTACGAGAGCAAGTGCGTTGGCATTTCGCTTGGCAAATACCTTCAGCCCAATAACGAAAACAAGTGGCGCCGCTTCGGGCTGAAACATGGAACGCAGAATGAACGGGACGCCATTTGTCAGGCGCAGCTGGAAGGCTGGGATCGGTCGCATGTCGGCAGCCACGTTATCCGCCGCTGCAACATTCACGACTGTGGACAGGCAGGCATTGCCGGGCATCTTGGCTGCGTTTTCTCCGTGATTGAGGACAACCACATTCACCATATCAACAACAAGCAGGAGCTGAACGGCGCCGAAATTGGCGGCATTAAGCTGCACGCCGCCATTGACACCATCATTGCGCATAATCACATTCACCATTGTACACGCGGATTGTGGCTGGACTGGCAGGCGCAGGGAACGCGCGTGACGGGCAATACATTTCACCACAATCAGCCGCTGTGCGGGCGGAAAATTCGCACACAGCTGAGCTTTGGCGAAGACATTTTTGTTGAGGTCAGCCATGGCCCTACTCTGATTGACCACAACCTTCTGCTCAGCCCAATGGCAGGGCGCATCAGCACACAAGGGATTGCATTTGCGCAGAACTTGATTGCCGGTTCGTTCACCTTTGTCGGTGCGGGAACAAACAACGCGGGGATTTCCCGCCCTGATTCCGTGCGCTACACGCCTTACCATGTGCCGCATCAGACGGCTGTGGCGGGCTTCATGTCCATTCTCCACGGCGATGCACAATTTTGGAATAACCTGTTCGTGCAACAGCCGATTTCTGAGGAATATACTGCCTACATCAACAGCATTGGCAAAAATCAGCTGTGCGAAATGAACCTCATCGTCGGTACGCTGCCCTATCAGGGCTTCCCGACAGAAAGCGAATACCTGTCACAATTTACACCAGAGCGCATTGCAGGCGACCGCAGCATTTACTATGGTCATCTACCCGTCAAGGCAGGCGGAAACGTCTATCTGAACGGCGCGCAGACGGCGGATTGTGATATTGGCAGTGTCACCGTGCCAGCCCCTGTGACTTTTGCAGTCACGGAAAACGGCTTGACAACAAACCTCTATGATTTTCTTCCAGCGGTGGATACGAAGTGCGTCTGCAGCGATGTGCTGGGCAGTGCCTTTGAGCCTGAGCAGCGCTATGAAGCGCCGGATGGATCACCGCTGACGCTTGATACGGATATGTGCGGACACAAGCATGTTCCCTCTCCGCTGCCGGGGCCGTTTGCCGCACCAATTTCGAAACTGCATTTTTAAGGCGACACCGCACAACATGACATCACCTTCCCCCTGCTGCCTCCTGTTCATTTTGCGTGAGCAGGAGTTTTTTTTATTCCACCTTTTTTATTCCATCATTTTATTTTTTGTTGGGATGTGCTGAAAAATGTTGATTATTTTTCATATTGCGCTGCAAGGACATTTTGTCTACAATGAACTCATTAGGAAGTCCGGAATTCCTACATCGTTTCCAAGCAAAACGACCCGAAATGGAAAGTGAGGTTTTCTCATGAAGAAACTGTCTGCGCTTCTCCTTGCGTTCGCCATGATGCTGACGATGCTCAGCGTCGCCTCCGCCGATGATGTACAGGTCATCCGCATGTGGTCGAACGACCAGCACGATCAGTCTGTCATCAAGGAAAAGATTGAAGCGTTCAATGCCACGATTGGCAAGGAAAACGGGATTGCCGTGGAGTACACGGTTTATGGCAGCGACTATTACAGCACGCTGGATGTTGCCGTGACCTCTAAGGAAGGCCCTGATATCTTTAAGTGCAACAAGATTGGCAACTACGCAGAAGCCGGCTACATTCTGCCCTGGGAGGAGATTCCCGCGCTTTCCACGCTGGTGGAGCGCTTCTCTTCCTACAATGCGCCCGGCTACGGCGAATTCTTCGGTCAAACGTATTCTGTGCCGATTCGCGTGACGACGTATGGCATTGCCTGCAACAATCAGATTTTCGAGGAGAACAATCTGGAACTCCCGAAGACGTGGGCAGAGATGGAAGAAGCGGCGCGCGTCATTACCCAGAACAGCCGCGGCCGCAAGTACGGCTATGCGCTGGCGATGGGCTACGGCTCCTACCATTACTTCTACGTTACGCTTGCTAACGGCGCGAGCGTCGGTGATGAGTACTTCAATCATACGACCGGCCGCTATGACTTCGCTTCTCTCTCTGGCTTCCTGAAGCATGTCCGCACGTTCATTGATGATGGCTCCATGTTCCCCGGCTATGAGAGCATGAACGGCGATACGGCTCGTGCGCAGTTCTCCGCCGGCAATATCGGCATGATCGGCGTTATGTCCTCCGACGTGACTACCTTCAAGAATCAGTTCCCCTGCGATTTTGAATGGACGATGATTCCGTATCCCGTGGCGGATGCCGAACATTACTACAAGGAGCCTGTTGGTGTTTCCATGTCCTACGTTATCGGCGAAGCTGCAAAGAACTACACGGATAAGGTGGCATTGTTCCTGAATTATCTTTACAGTGATGAAGTGTTCCTTGCAACCAGCGATGCACAGGTGGATATTTCCATCCTCGGCAACGAAATTACCAGCCAGTCTACCGCGACGGACATTGACCCGAACTGGCTGCGCTTCTCCGACATGGATACCTTCTGCATCAAGTACCCGAATCCGGACAGCAACCTGTTTATTGAGGGCGATACCTATCAGGACGTGATTAGCAAGATTCTCACCGGCATTGAGCCTGATATTGATGGCGCGCTGAAGGCATTGGACGAAAAGTACAATGCTGCGCTGGATGCAGCTGTGGCAAACGGCAAGGTTGTCCTTTCCGACTACATCGATCCCGACATTGCTGAAAAGATGCAGCCCGTCAAGTAATCGTCTGCCTTCGGAGGGAATCCCTTCTGCATTACGGATCGCAAGGGATTCCCTCTGCCTTTATCCTATTTCTAATGGGATTTTTCTCAAACAGGAGGAAGGATACATGACGAAAGTCATCAATCGCAGCAAGCCCGGCAGCTGCGCAAAGCATTTGTCAAGCAACCGGATTCAGGAGATTCTGATGATACTTCCAATGACCATCGGATTTCTGCTGTTCTCCGTGTACCCGATTATCTGGGTTATCCGCTGGTCATGCTTCAATTATAACGGCTTCAGCACGCCCGTCTGGTGCGGGCTGGACAACTTCATCCGCGTGCTCACACGGGATCCTGCCTACTGGAACTCACTGCTGAATACATTCATCATCGCCGGGCTCAAGATGCTGGTGGAAATTCCGATGGCACTCATTCTGGCTGTGCTGGTCAACAATGCACGCCTTCGCGGCGGCAAGTTTTTCCGCGTTGTTTTCTTCCTGCCATCCGTGTTTAGTATTGCGGTCGTCGGGTTGATTTTCTCAATTCTTTTCAGCGCTTTTAACGGCATTGTCAATGCAGTCTTGTGGGAGCTTGGCATCATCAACCGCAATATCAGCTGGTTTGGCGATAAAACACATGCCATGTTCGTGATTATTCTGGTCTCTCTCTGGACGACCTTTGGTCTGAACATGATTTACTTCCTCATGGGTCTGCAAAACATTCCGAAATCGCTCTACGAGTGCGCGTCAATCGACGGTGCTTCGCCCTTTCGGCAGTTCTTTTCCATCACTGTGCCGTTGCTGTCGCCGATCCTTCAGCTGGTGCTGATGCTCAGCGTTCTGGGAACGATGAAGATGACGGACTTGATTCTGGTGCTGACCAACGGCGGCCCCGGCGGTACAACGGAAGTTGTGATGACCTACATCTTCAAGTATTTCTTCTCCTACGGCGACAACGCCGCGCGCGACGTACAGTTTGGCTATGCATCCGCGATGGCAGTCGTTACCGCGGTTATCCTCGGTATTACGACGCTGATTTACCTGCGTGTCTCCCGCAAAATGCAGAGCTATGATGAGTAAGGAGGAGAAAGAAGATGCGTAAGGTTACTGCTGTTTTCAGCAAGACACTGACTTATCTTTTCTTGCTGATTGTTGCAGTTTTCGCGGTTTTTCCTGTAATCTACATTTTATTGGGTTCTTTCAAATCCAATACGGAAATTCTTGTCGGCGGCGTTGACTTGCTGCCGAAAAAGTGGCTTTTCTCCAACTATGAGCAGGCATGGACGCTTGCGCGGTTCGGCTCGCTTACGATGAATAGCATTTTTTATTCTGCCTGTGTCGTCGTTGGTTCGATTATCACCTGCATTACGGCTGGCTATGTTTTTGAGCGGGGAAAAACACGGTTTGTCAAGGTTATTCATACGATGGTGCTGTGTTCTTTGTTTATCTCCATCGGTTCGCTGTCGCTGTATCCGCAGCTTCAGCTGGCAAAGGTGTTCCATCTGAATAACTCGCTCTGGGGGCCTATCATCATCCGTGTTTTCGGCATGAACGCCACGCAGATTTTTATTGCAACCGGCTTCATTCGGCAGATCTCGCATGAGATTGACGAGGCTGCGCAAATTGACGGATGCAGCTTCTTCGGCATCTTCGCCCGCATCATTTTTCCGCTGTGCAAGCCGCTGATTGCTACAACCGGTCTGATGGCATTCCGCACGGCATGGAGTGACTATCTGCTGCCGTATGTCTTTACGATTGCGGACCGCACGAAGTGGCCGCTGGTTGTCGGCGTGGTGAGCCTGAAATCCAGCGGTGAAGCAGCATCCAGCTGGAATTTGATGCTGGCAGGCATTTCGATTTCCATCTTGCCCATGCTTGTGGTATACTTGTTCCTGAATCGATACTTTATCTCAGGCTTGACGGAAGGATCCATCAAGGGATAATACGATTTCCAGATTCACCTGCGCCATCTGCTTGCGCCTTTTCCCTTCTGGCGTCCGCTCATTCCACTTAGCGTAGCGCTGCTACGCTGCGTTTCATTCACGTTAGCCAGAATGAAAAATTCGCGGCGCATCTTGGCGCATTCTTATCTGGAAATCGTATGATCGTCTTACGCGGAGGGAACAGGGATGTTTTACGGCGTTACGCTCATGCTGATTGTGGTGATTATGCTGCTGGTGCTGGACCATAAAAGCCTGTACACACGGTTTTTCGTGGTTATGTTTCTGGGCGTGACCATTGCGTTCTTTTTCATGATTCAGCAGCTTTCCATCTTTGCTGACTACGGCGCTTACAGAAACCAAAGCAATTTTGTTCAGCTGGATTGGCGCATTTTCCAATTCATGACGGGGCAAATGACAATCCCTATTCTCTGGCGGCTGCGCCTGATGAACATAGGCATCGCCCTGTATCTTCTGGGCATGACGCTGTTCAACCTCGCGTTTACGCTGGAATTGCAGCCCAAGCGTCCGAAACAGCCGGAGAGGCATAAAATCCGCTATCTGCTGCTGATTGTGCCCGCGATAGAGCTGCTTGTGCAAGATCCCAACGTTTCCACCGCGATGTACTTGCTGTACCATACTGCGGCGAATCCGGCCGACATCCTGCTTGCATTCCGGGTAGGGGAGTGCATTTACAAGATGGTGCTTCTTCTGCTGCTGGCGCGCCCCGTGTTCATTCTCATGCGCTCCATCCGAAAAAACAATGTGTTCTTCCTCAAACGCCGCTTGTGGATGTTCAGCATCGGGATGCTTTTAGCAAACAGCATTTTCTTCGCGTTCTTCTATCTGGGCACTTGCAGCATTTCGGTCGCAACGGTCATCAAAACTGGTTTCTGGCTTTTTCAGCCGCTGGATGGCGTGATTCCGTACTCCTACATCATCGGTTCCATCATCATTTTCCTGATTCTCAGCTTCTGTGCGTTTGCTTTGCTCAGCTGCCAGCTGGACGTACTCATTTCGCCGCTGACCGAACGGCGGATTCAGCGCAACATCGCTACGCTCAACGAAGCGCTTGGCGAAACACTTCACTCGCAGAAGAATGTTTTTTTCTCCATGCAGATTCTGATGAACCGGATTGAACGTCAGGCGGATCTATCCAAAGTTCCGGAAGCTGCACGGCTGCATGAGCTGATTACTGCTTCGCTTGAGCGTACAGCAGAGATACTGGATGCCATTCGCCGCGTTGAAGCGCAAAGTGAGCAAGAAAACATTGTCAGCATTGTCTCCAACGCGATTGCGCAGCTGCATCTTCCGGATACCATCCATCTGCATTGGCATCCGGAGGACAGCGCAAAGGATAACACGACGGTTATGGTGAATGCATACAGCATGGAGCATGTGCTGGTCAATGTGCTGATGAACGCCGTTGAAGCGATTGAAACCGCAGGAAACAGTCATGGTCGCATTCGCGTAGAAACCGGGAATTTCCTTCGCTGGGTGGTTGTTAGTATTACCGACAATGGCTGTGGCATCTCGCATAAGGAGCGCGCCATGATTTTTGCGCCGCACTACTCCGGGAAAGAGGGTCGCTTGAATTGGGGAATGGGGCTTTCCTATGCATACCGAGTGGTGAAGGCGCACATGGGGCAAATCCACATTGACAGTCAGCCCGGTATCTACACGCGCGTGGTCATCATGCTGCCCGGTGGTAGAAAGAAAAAGCACAAAAAGGTGGTTAGCGCATGATTCGTCTTGTTATCGTGGATGATATGCCGGATATTCGTAATTATCTTGCGGAGGAATTAGCTGCCGCGTCAGAGCAGTTTTCGGTTGTAGGCGCTGCGGAGGATGGTACAGAAGCTGTCAAGCTCGTTGATTCGCTCCTGCCGGACGTTGTCCTGATGGACATCCAGATGAAGACCCGCACAGAAGGAATTTATGCTATCCGCATCATTCATGAAAGGCATCCCGATATCAAGTGCATTGCCTTGACGATTCATGAGGATGATGAACTCATCTTTCAGGCATACCTTGCCGGTGCGGCAGATTACATCATCAAGACACGGAGCATTGACACCATCAAGAATTCCATTCTTGCGGTCGTCAACAATCGACTGCTTCTGCGTCCCGAAGTCGGTCAGCGGCTGATTCAGGAGTATCAGCGCGTTCAGAATCAAGAGAACCGCATGAAAGAAACCATGCAGGTGATGCTCAAAATCAACACGACCGAATATGAAATTCTGCGCATGGCATGTGCCGGCATGAGCTACAAACAGATGGCGCGGGAACGATATGTTGAAGAAAGCACCATTCGTTCGCAAATCAACCACATTCTCAAAAAATTTCAGAAGAACCGCATGAAGGACGTTGTCGCACTGCTCAATGAACTGCACATTTTTTGAAAGGAAGGGTAACTATATGAAATATACTGGATTGGGTAAAACTGGCTTGCATGTTTCCGAAATTGGCTTTGGTGCGTGGGCTATCGGTGGACAAGCATGGGGAAATGACATCACCGACAAAAATGCCATGGCTGCACTGCAAGAGGCTTGGCAGCAAGGCATCAACCTCTTTGACACAGCTGACTGCTACGGCGATGGCCACAGCGAAGCGCTGATTGGAGAATTCCTCCTTGGGCAGCGCGAAAAGGCCGTCATCGTTACCAAAGGCGGTACGAACTACCGTGTGAAGGAACGCAGCAAGGACTTTACGCGCGATTACCTGATTCGCTCGCTGGATGAAAGCCTTGAACGGCTGCAAACGGACTATGTGGACGTTTATCTGCTGCATGTTCCCAACGCGCAGTGGCAGGACGAGGCGCATGTGCTGGATACACTGCGGGAAATCAAGAACAGCGGAAAAGCGCATTTTGTTGGTTTTGCCATGTGGGGGGCTGCGGATACGCTGCACGCGCTGGAGAAGGATACAGACGGCGTTATCGACGTGCTGGAGGTGCCGTTTAACATCCTCAACAAAAGCAACTTTGAGGTGCTCCGTATCGCCCGTGAGCGAAACATTGCCGTTCTGACCAGTGAACCGCTTGCCAGTGGCGTATTGACCGGCAAATACCATGCGCAGACGGACTTTGCAGACGGCGACCATCGCAAAGGCTTCTGGAATGATATGCGCTGGGAAACCATGGAAAACTCTTTGCGGGAGATTGCCGCCTGCGCAAAAGAAGCCGGCATGTCGATGGCGGAGCTTGCGCTTGCCTATAACTTGAGCACACCCGGTGTTACCTGCGTGATTCCGGGCGGCAAAACGCCGGAACAGGTGCGCAAAAATGTTCAGGCAGCCGGTTTGCGTATTCCGGAGGACATGCGTCAGCGCCTGGCAGACGTGCCCGGCTTTGTGTACTGATTGCAGGCGGGAGAAGCAAGATGAGCTGCATTTGTCTTGATACGAACTGGTTTCTGAAAGGCTTGGAATCGCCTTGTCCGCCGGACTGGACAGCACTCAGCGCACTGTTTTCGGAAAATTCAGATGCCTTTTCTCTTCCGCGCTTTCCTATGCAAGTGCATGATGTCCTGCTGGCATATGGTATCATCGAGAACCCGAATATTCGGGGCGTCAATCGCGACCTCTGGATTCACGAGCGCGACTGGGTGTACTGCTGCCGCTTTTCCGCACAGGCAAATATACCATCCTTGCTAACCTTCGATGGCGTGGATACCTTTGCGGATGTGTGGCTCAATGGCACACTGCTTGGCAGCTGCAGCGATGTTTATCTTTCATGGGAGTATGATGTTGGCCATCTGCTGCGAACGGAGAATACGCTGATTGTCTACTTTCACGCTGCGCAGACGGAGCTGAAAAAACTTTCCTTGCCCGAACGCTATGCAGGGCTTGTCCCAACGATTTCTGCGGCTCGCGTTTTTCGCACGGGGTATCATGATTACTGCGGCCCATCTCCCTGCCTCATTCGCTGCGGTTTGTATGCACCTGTCACCCTGCGGCAGGCAGAACCTGTCGCCTTGGCGGAAATCACCTGCGACACATGGCTGACGGAAGATGGGGATGGCGTGGTGCAAGTCCAGCTGACATGGATGGGTCAGGCAGACACGCCGTACACTGTTTCACTGGCGGATGCGCATGGAAAAGTTGTCGCCGACGCTTCGGGGACAACTGCGCATGGCAGGCAGCGGCTCTCCTTGTCTGTTCATCAGCCGGAACGCTGGTATCCGTGGACGCACGGCACACCGACTTGCTATACGCTGACGGTACGCGCCGAAAACGAAGATGTTTCCCGGCTTGTCGGCTTCCGGCAAATTGACATCAGCGATAGGCTTCTCTTCCGTGTGAACGGAATGCCTGTGCGGATGTGGGGTGCAAATCTCATGCATCTGGACACCCTGACGAACTGCTATGCCCCGGAGAAAATGACAAGAATCCTTGACCTTGCGCAACTGGCCAATTGCAATATGCTGCGCGTTTGGGGCGAAGCAGATAAATTGCCGGAAGCCTTTTATGAGGAATGTGACCGCCGCGGAATTCTCCTCTGGCAAGATCTTTTTCTCGGCTGCTCTTTGTATTCTGAAGAGGAGGATCAGCTTTCGCTTTATCGGCAGGAGGCTGAAATGCTGCTGCGCACGCGAAAGCACCATCCCTGCATCGCGCTGTGGTGCGGCGGAAACGAGCTGTATCTGGCGCAGGAATATCAGCACCCTGAGGCGCCGGTATATGGAGAAAAAATCATTCGTGAGGTATTCCCAGAAGTTTGCGCGCGGCTTGACCCGCATCGCCTGTATTACCCTTCTTCTCCCTGCGGCGGTTCCTTCGCGAACGACCCGCAATGCGGCGATACCCATGGCTACACACACCTGTGGTTCGTACCGGGACGCGCCTATCCGCACTTTTTGAGCGAAAACTGTCGTGTTTCTACCCCAACATGGCAAAGCATGATTCAGATGATGACGCCTGATGAGTTGTGGGAGGAAGGAACGTACGCACTGACGGCGCATCATCCCTGCGAAATTCCGGAAAGCTGGATGAAGCACACGCCCAACGAAGGCTGGCTGAAGCTGGGGCCTGTGGAGCATTATCGCGATGCAGAAACACCGCAGGAGATGGTGTACCGTGTCTGTGCTGCCCATGCAGAGTACATTCATGAACAGGTCGGCCGTTTTCGGCGAGGGCGTGCGCCGTGGGAAAATAGCGACATCCGCCATACCAACGGTCACCTGCTGTGGCGCTTGAATGAGAACAGCAACGTCATTTCCTTCGGGGTAGTAGACTATTTTTTGCAGCCCGGACATGCCTACTACGAAATGAAACGCTGCTATGCGCCCGTTTTCGCCAGCGTTGCGCTGGATGATCACGCAGGCATTTATCTGACGAATGACACAACGAGAACCATTGCGGGCACCGTCGAGGTTTCCCTTTTCCATCTTGTAAAAAATGAGCGAACGCACCAAATGGAGCTTCCGTTCACGATAGAACCGGATGCAACAGCACGGCTCTGCACATTGGATGAATGGGGACAGATCCGCAAAGAACAGATAGTCTGTGTGCGCGTACTGGATAAGCGCAGGACGCTGCTTGCCGAAACGATTCAGCCGCTGGATATTGAACGACGGCTGCCGTATCCCCAGCAAGTGGGACTTTCGATGATTGCGTCGGCGGATACAGATACGCTGCTGCTGCGCTGTGAGCACTATGCCCGCTGTGTCTCGCTCCATGGCGACGGCTTTGATACCCTGTTTGATGATAATTTCTTTGATTTACTGCCGGGCGAGACCAAATGCATTCGCGTACTGCGTTCGCCCAGCAGCGGCGTCATCTATGCGGAAACGGCGTATGATCAAACCATCGTTTCCTGTCAATGGGATAAGGAGAAAGAAAAATGACCACGCAATTTTTAACGGAAACGGTGACGACTCCCGTCAACTACAACTGTGATGTGCTGGTCTGCGGCGGCGGCACAGCTGGTGTTACAGCAGCCCTCGCCGCAGCCCGCAATGGCGCGAAAACGATGCTTGTTGAACATGGCGGCTATGTTGGCGGTACGCTGGTGAACGGCGCAGGCCCGCTGCACAGCTTCTTCAATCTTTACCATGCCTATCCCGAAGCGGGAAAGCATCAGGTCGTTCGCGGCATTGCGCAGGAGATTGTTGAAAAACTGCAAGCGCGCGGAGAATCAACCGGCCACATGGAGCAAAAGCGCGGCGGCAACTACGACTCCGTGATTACGCTGATTGACTGGGAGGGCTATAAGGCGCTGGCGCTGGAAATGCTGCAGGAGGCGGGCGTTCAGCTGCTGCTGCATACGGATGTGGTTTCTGTATGCAAGGAAGACGACCGTGTGCACGATGTTGTCGTTCAAAACAAATCCGGCCGCGAGGCAATCTGCGCAAAGGTTGTGATTGATACGACCGGTGATGCCGATGTTGCCGCCTTATCGGGCTGCGAAGTCGAAAAGCGACATCAGACAACCAGTGTCGGAATGCCGTTCAGTATGCAGCATGTCGATATGAAGCGTCTCGTTGCTTATCTGGAGGAAAAGCAGCTGATTACCCAGCTTGTATCTGGCGGCAAACTTTCGGAGGGCAATCAGGCAATCCGCCTTGGCTTTGATTTGAAAAAAGTGCCGGAATTTACACAATTCATGGAGGAGAATGGCATCTGGGGGCCGCTTGGTTATTCGCTGCACGAAGGCGAATTCACCTATATCAACGGCACATGCATCAAAAATGTCGATGCGACGGATGCACAGGTGCTTTCGGATGCTGAAATCAAGCTCCGTTTGCAGGTCAAGCAGCTTTCTGATATGCTCATTCGCTATATTCCCGGCTTTGAACATGCTTATCTCAGCTGGACACCGGAAAAAGTGGGCGTTCGGCTGACCCGGATTGTCAAGTGCGAACATGTCCTGACGCTGGATGAAATTGTTAGCGGCACACGCTTCCCTGACGAGGTTTTCCTTTACGGCTTCCACGACTGCGCGCCGAGGATTACCATTCGGGACGGTAAATGGTATGGCTTCCCGTACCGCGCGCTCGTGCCGGTAGGGGTGGAGGGGCTGTTGGTTGCCGGGCGCTGCGTGACCCGCGAGTGGGAAGCGCATATGTCCACCCGAAACACCGTTTCCTGCATGGCGCAGGGACAGGCCGTCGGTACTGCTGCTGCGCTGTGTGCCCGCGAAGGCGTGCTTCCGCGAAAGCTGGATGTGCAGCTTCTTCGCCGGACGCTGCGGGAACAAGGGGTATTTCTTGACTGATACGATTTCCAGATTCGCCTGCGCCATCTGCTTGCGCCGCGCTATGATACGGCAGCAGGCATCGTGATGCAGGAAAGGTGGTTCTTCACGGAATCTTGGGGGGAAGAGCAGCTTGGGGGCGCGTCTGCGGACGCGCAAAGTTACTGGCAGGGA
>OLQL01000610.1_pt1 | contig 36475 bp, 40 predicted proteins | sample 1672971 | NCBI WGS metagenome assembly OLQL01 (sample SAMEA3136742, study PRJEB25190) | human gut metagenome | biome: human gut; feature: human-associated habitat; material: faeces | place: Austria | collected 2013
TCCGCTTTTCGCCCTGATTGAGTACCGGACATACTTTTTCGCACAAGCCGCAATCTATACATTTCGACGTGTCTGTTTGCGGATAAAGAAATCCTTCCTCGTCTTCACGCATTACGATGCAGGACGTGGGGCAGCGCTGTTCGCATGCAGCGCAGCCGCAGCACATCTCCTTCGAAGCAATGGAAATCATTTTTTGAATTTTGATGCGATGGATGAGACTTTCGAGCAGATATAGATTTTCTCGCCGGGCGTAAGTCCGAACCAGTAAACGGACATGCTTGTCGATATGGCGCAAATCAGGAAGATCGTCAGAAGGTTCCATATTCCTTCTCCCGGCTGCCAGTATGCCACGGCCAGAGGTACTGCAAGCGCAATTGCCGTTACCTTGAAAATACACCACACTACTTTACTGAAATATTCTCGCAGTGAAAGTTTAATCATTCTTTTGAGCATCAGCAGCCGGGCGAATTGGGCTGTAATTTCAATGACTAAATGTACGATAAAGACGCTGTATGCAGGGAGCCCGAACCGCAAACAGAGATAGGAAATCGGCAGGATCAGCAGCAGCAACCCTCCGACGACACTTTGGTATAGTTTGATCTTGCCGGTGGCGGAAGCGGCTGTAATCAACGGATTGGAGACGGCATACACCCATGTCGTGCATAACATGATCCGCAGGAATACGACTGTGTGGTCCGGGACGATTTTCAGCCAGAGCGTCAGTATCGCTTTTGTCTCGATAAGGACGGGAAGCGATAACAGCAGCAGCAGGAAAAATGAAAATTTGGCGCTCCGGAAAATCAGGCCATGCATGTATTCCATATCGCCGGTCGCGTATGATTTGGTTATTTGCGGGTTGAGGGCTGTTTGGAAGTTGTTGCTGAATTGACCGATGGCGGTTTGGGCCTGCACGGCGATACCTCTGGCAGCGTTGACAACCGGACCGAAGAACATATTCAGCAGCAGGTTCAACCCCTGTGTAAATGTGATGGCCGCCAGACTGCCGAACATATTCCAACTGGCAAATCCTGTCATTTCCTTGAATAACCCCTTGTCCCAGCTCCAGCGATATTTTGTTTCGTTGAAATGCCGGTTGCAATACCAGCTGTAACATAGACGTATGAGGAACTGGACAATAACGATTAACACGGCGTACAATATCAGTTTGTCGGTGTGAAAATACCGAAGGAAACAGACGATCAGCAATTTCAAAGAGACTTCGATAATCGATATGTAGGCGAATGCGCTCATTCTTTCATGGGCGATGATGGCCGCATTATACGGTACGCTCATGATCATGATCACCGATGCCGCTACCGAGCACTGGAATACCCAGAAAGCGGCATTCATGCGGTCGGCCGGAATCTGCATTTTGTTCCATAAGAACCAAAGCCCGACCGTTTCCGCCAGCACTATTATCAGAAAGGATATGATGCCATGTATTGAAAGGCTGGTCGAAAAAACCTTTGTCAGTTGCGCCCGATTGTTCTGTCCCAGCTCAAAGGTCAGGTACCGCTGTGTCGCAGAGGTCATGGATCCGTTGATGAATCCGAACATGGCGACGATTCCGCCCACGACATTGTAGATGCCGAAGTCCTCCACCCCCAGAATGTTCAATACCACCCGGCTGGTGTAGAGACTTACAGCTATGGTAACAAGCATCCGGAAGTAGAGCAGAAGCGTATTCTTTGCTATTCGTTTGTTGTTAGAGCTTATTTCCTGCATTTCGGAGCCGATGTTCATCCGTTAAGCGCCATATCTACCTCTCCTTATACATGCTCTGATAGTATTGCTGGTACTCGCCTGAGGTAATGTCGTCCATCCATTTTTGGTTCTGGAGGTACCAGCGGACCGTCTTTTCGATCCCCTCCTCGAACTGCAGGCTGGGCTGCCAGCCCAGCTCGCGCTTGAGTTTGCGCGAGTCGATGGCGTAGCGCAGGTCGTGTCCCGCGCGGTCGGTGACGTAGGTGATCAGCTTCTCCGAAGTCCCCTCGGGGCGTCCCAGCAGGCGGTCCACGGTCCGGATGATCACCCGGATCAGGTCGATGTTCCGCCACTCGTTGAACCCGCCGATGTTGTATGTTTCGCCGTCGCGCCCCTCGTGGAAGATGAGGTCGATGGCCCGGGCGTGGTCCTCGACGTAGAGCCAGTCGCGGACATTCTCGCCCCGGCCGTAGACCGGCAGCGGTTTGTTGTGGCGGATGTTGTTTATAAACAGCGGTATGAGTTTTTCGGGGAACTGGTAAGGCCCGTAGTTGTTCGAACAGTTGGTCACCACGGCCGGGAATCCGTACGTGTCGTGGAACGCCCGCACGAAATGGTCCGACGAGGCTTTCGATGCCGAGTAGGGCGAGTGGGGGTCGTAGCGGGTCTGCTCGGTGAAGAACGTTCCGTCGAAGGGCAGCGCCCCGTAAACTTCGTCGGTCGAGATGTGGTGGAAGCGTCGGCCCTCCCATGCGCCGTTCCAGTGCTCCCGTGCGGCCTGCAGCAGCGTCAGCGTCCCCATCACGTTGGTCCGCGCGAAGGTGAACGGATCGCGGATCGAGCGGTCGACGTGGCTTTCGGCCGCGAGGTGGATCACCCCGTCGATGTCGTATCGGGCGAACAGCGCGCGCATGGCCTCGTAGTCGCAGATGTCGCCTTTGACGAACGTGTAGTTCGGACGGTTCTCGATGTCCCGCAGGTTCGCGAGATTGCCGGCGTAGGTCAGGCAGTCGAGGTTTACGATCCGGTAGTCGGGGTATTTCCCGACGAACAGCCGCACGACGTGCGAGCCGATGAATCCGGCGCCGCCGGTGATCAGGATATTGCGTTTCATGTCCGGTTGTTTTGCTGTTTCAGTCGTTTCCTTGCGGCGCGCTTCTTCCTCCGGCGCCAGCGGTACGCCTTGAAGGCGTATTTCAATGCCAGGCGGATGCGCTGGCCGCCGATCATCTGCCGTTTGAGGCGGCAGTCCGGGTCGAGCCAGCTCCCGGCGCAGTGATGGAACGCCGCCGTGCCGAGGCGCAGCAGGTGGATACTGCTCGGCAGCAGGCTGTTGCGGCCTATGTAGAGCCGTCCGCCGCCGAGCACCTGCTCCTTGTCCAGATAGCGGAACCCGTGGCGCTCGGCGATCTTGGCAATGACCAGCGGCATGGTCAGGTCCGTGCGCAGCCGTCCGTCCGCCTCGCGGAAATGACGTCCTTCGTAATAGTCCATGCACTCGCGGACGAACCCGCTGCCCTTCGCCGCGCCCATGATGGCCGCCTGGATGCCGTACCCCGGGACGAAGGCGTCGCGGTCGAGGGGGATGCCCTGCGCGTCTATCGGCACATCGGCGTATTTGTAGTCGATGGGACTGTACTCGGTTCCGGTGAAGAATTCGTAACCCAGCAGTTTGTCGAACGGGCGGAACACCTCGACGTCCGAATCGAGGTAGATGCCTCCGTCGGTATGGAGGGCATAGAGCCGGATGTAGTCCGCCGCGAAGGCCCATTTGCGCTCCTCCACGGCCTCCTCGACCCATTTGACGGCGTGGATGTCGAAATTCTCCTGTGTCCAGCATTTGAGGACGTAGTCCGGCATCCGGCGTTTCCAGCTCGCCATGCACTCCCGGAGGAACTCCGGAACCGGCTCGCCGCTCAGCCAGCACCAGTGGATGATCTTGGGTATTCGGGCTTCGTGTTTCATCGCAGCATGTTTTTCAGACAGTAGAGCATCGACTCCCGCCAGTGGGGGATCTCCAGCCCGAACGTCTCCTTGATTTTACGTTTGTCCAGCACCGAGTAGGCCGGGCGGGGGGCCTTGGTCGGGTATTCCTCCGTGCGGCAGGGGCGGATGCGGCATTTGTCGTGCCCGACGGCGGCGGCGATCTCCGCGGCGAAGTCGTACCACGACGCCACGCCCTCGTTCGAGAAGTGGTAGAGACCCTCGTTCCCGGCATAATAGCGTCCCTCGACGATCGAGAAGATCGTCATGGCCAGATCCCCGGCGTAGGTCGGGGTCCCCGCCTGGTCGAAGACCACGTTCAGGTGCTCCTTTTCGGCCGTCAGCCGGAGCATTGTTTTCAGGAAGTTGTTCCCGTATTCGGAATAGAGCCACGCCGTGCGGAAGGTCAGGTATTTGCATCCCGACTCCGCGACGGCCCGTTCTCCGGCGAGTTTCGTGCGTCCGTAGACGCCCAGCGGTGCGGTCGGGGCCTCTTCCGTGTAGGGCCGGTGGGCCGTGCCGTCGAAGACGTAGTCCGTCGAGACGTGGATCAGCGTCGCGCCGTTCGCCTCCGCGGCCCGGGCGAGGTTCTCCGCCGCACCGCGGTTCAGCCGGTCGGCCGCCTCCCCGTCCTCCTCGGCGCGCTCCACGTTGGTGTAGGCCGCGCAGTTTACGATCACTTCGGCGCGGGTCTGCGCCACGGCCTGCCGGACGGCCCCGGCGTCGGTGACGTCGAGTTCCGCCACGTCGGTGAAGGTGTAGCTGTTGGGCGATACGGCGCTCAGCCGCTGCATTTCACGGCCCAGCTGGCCGTTGGCGCCCGTTACGAGTATGTTCATGGTCTGTCGTATTCGAAAAGTTCCGGTGCGTCGGCCAGCCGCGGGTGCCGGCGGTCCTTCTCCGAGAGAAGCGTTTCGCCGGCCGGGAGCCGCCAGTCGATCGCCAGCGCGGGGTCGTCCCACGCGATGCCGCCCTCGCTGCCGGGGGCGTAGTAGTTGTCGCATTTGTATTGGAAGACGGCTTCGTCGCTCAACACGGCGAATCCGTGGGCGAATCCGCGGGGGATGAACAGCTGCCGCTTGTTTTCTCCGTCGAGCAGCGCGGCGACGTGCCGTCCGAAGGTCGGCGACCCGCGGCGGATGTCCACCGCCACGTCGAGCACGCGGCCCCGGACCACGCTCACCAGCTTTGCCTGGACGTGCTCTCCCCGCTGGAAATGCAGGCCCCGGACCACTCCGTAGCGCGATTTCGACTCGTTGTCCTGCACGAACCGCACCGGTCCGACCAGTTCGTCGAACCTCCGCTGCGAGAACCGCTCCATAAAATAACCCCTTGCGTCGCCGAATACCTCCGGTTCGAGAATCACCACGCCGGGGATCTCCGTTTCTATCGCTTTCATCGTTTCGATTCTTCGATTACCTTCAACAGATACTGCCCGTACTGGTTCTTGAGCATCGGTCCGGCCAGTGCGCGCATCTTCTCCTCCGTGATCCAGCCGTTGCGGTAGGCGATGCCTTCGAGGCAGGCGATTTTCAGCCCCTGCCGTTTCTCGATCACCTCCACGAAGATCGAGGCCTCGGCCAGCGAGTCGTGCGTGCCCGTGTCGAGCCATGCGAATCCCCGCTGAAGGGGCTGCACCTTCAGCTCCCCGGCGGCGAGAAACGCCTGGTTCACCGAGGTGATCTCCAGCTCGCCGCGCGCCGAAGGCTTGATCGACCGGGCGATCTCCACGACCTTGTTGGGGTAGAAGTACAGCCCCACCACGGCGTAGTTCGACTTGGGGACGGCGGGTTTCTCCTCGATCGAGAGGCAGTTGCCCGCGGCGTCGAACTCCGCCACGCCGTACCGCTCGGGGTCCTCGACCCGGTAGCCGAAGATCGTCGCCTTGCCCGCTTCCTCCGCGCTGCGCACGGCCTCCCGGAGCATGCCCGTGAATCCCGACCCGTGGAAGATATTGTCGCCCAGCACCAGGCAGACCGAATCGCCGCTGATGAACTCCTCGCCGATCAGAAACGCCTGCGCCAGCCCGTCGGGCGAGGGCTGTTCGGCGTACCCGATGCTTACGCCGTAGTCCGAGCCGTCGCCCAGCAGCCGCCGGAATCCCGGAAGGTCGGCCGGCGTCGAGATCACGAGTATCTCGCGGATGCCGGCCAGCAGCAGCGCCGACAGCGGATAATAGACCATCGGCTTGTCGTAAATCGGGAGCAGCTGCTTGCTCACTCCCTTCGTTATCGGGTAGAGGCGCGTGCCCGAGCCTCCGGCTAATACGATACCTTTCATCTTCTTGCGTCGTTGACGCCGCCCGCGGGCCTTTTCGCCGGGCCTTCGGGCGGATAATTTTGATCGAAGGTACGGTTTTTTTGCGAAATTCCGATCTCCGAGCCTGTTTTTTTGCAAAGTATCGTTATCTTTACCGGGACTAATTCAAACCATAGACAGTATGATTCTCGACGATAAACTTCTGGACGAAGTGACCGCCCGGGCGAAGACGAGCGAACGCCTGCGGATGAATTTCAACCTTCACGACTCGCTCGACGCCAAGGCCCAGCGTCTGCTCAACGCCCTGGAGCCGGGCACGGTGCTGCCCGTACACCGCCATCCCCATACGGCCGAAACCTACGTCGTCCTGCGCGGCCGCTTCGACGTGATTTTCTGCGACGGGCACGGCCGCGAGACGCAGCGTTTCGCGCTCGACCCGCTGAAAGGCGTCTACGGCATCCACGTCCCCAAAGGGCAGTGGCACACGCTGGAGGTCCTCGAAAGCGGTACGGTGCTCTTCGAGGTCAAGGATGGGCCCTATGCGCCGTTGGCGCCGGAGGACATGGTGCGATGACGCGGGCCGCCGAACGGCTGTTCGCCCTCGTGCGGGCGACGCTGCGCGGGCGCATGGACGATGCGGCGCTGTTCGAGGGGACCGACGCGGCGCTGTGGCGCGAAATCTACGACCTCTCCTCGGCGCAGGGCGTGCTGGCCCAGGCGTGGGACGGGATACAGTTCCTGCCCGAGGCCGTGCGGCCGTCAAAGGCGCTGCGCCTGCAATGGGCCGTCAACGTCGACCGGATCGAAAACACCTACCGCCGGCAGGAGCGGGCCATCGCCCGCCTCGCGGCGTTCTACCGCGAGCATGCGATTCCGATGATGCTGCTCAAGGGCTACGGCCTGAGCCTTTTCTATCCCGTTCCGGAACACCGCCCCTGCGGGGACATCGACATCTGGCTTTTCGGGCGCCAGCCCGAGGCCGACCGGCTGGTCGCCCGGGAGTGGGGCGCTCCGGTCGACGTGCACAAGGAGCATCACACGACGTTCGACGTCGACGGCATCATGGTCGAGAACCATTATGACTTCGTCAACACGCAGACGCACGCATCCAACGCGCGCCTCGAACGGCTGTTCAAGCAGTATGCCGCGCAGCCCGGCGAGTCGGTCGCCGTTGGGGGCGTGGCCGTCTACCTGCCTTCGGAGCAGCTCAACGCCCTGTTCCTGCTGCGCCACGCCGCCGTGCATTTCGCGGCGATCAACATCGGCCTGCGGCATGTTGTGGACTGGTGCGTCTTCGTTGCGCACTGCCACGGCCGGGTCGACTGGACGGCTTTGTACGCCGCGGCCCGGGAGGCCGGAATGGTCCGGTTTCTGGACTGCCTCAATGCCGTCTGCATCGATTATTTGGGGCTGGACGCCCCGTCGCTTCCGGCTTTCGAGCGCGACGCCGAACTCGAAAAAAGGGTGCTCGACGAAATCCTCTCCCCGGCGTTCTCCGACGAACGGCCCGAGGGGCTGCTGCGTGTGGTCCGGTTCAAGGCCCGCCGCTGGTGGACGAACCGCTGGAAACACCGGCTGGTCTTCGACGAGGGCCTTGCCGGCGCCTTCGTGCGTTCGGCCTGGGCACACCTGAAACGTCCGCAGTCCATCGCAAAGTGACGGAAGCCGGCAAAAGCCGGCTCTTCCGTCTTGCCGGATAACCCGATCGCATGATGAAGAAAAAGAGTCACCCGGAGTTCGTGCGTGCGCTGAAAGCGCGGAATCTCAAGATCACGGTCGTCGGGACATACGAAAACTGCCTCTCCAGGGTAGCCGTAAAATGCGACGTATGCGGTTGGGAGTGGGCGCCGGTCGGAGGCAGCCTGTTGCGCGGCCACGGCTGTCCCAGGTGTGCGGGAACCATGCGGAAATCCCATGCGGAGTTCGTGGAAAAGCTGAAATCCAGAAGGGATGACGTGATCATCGTCGGCCCGTATGTGAAAGCGCTCGAAAAGGCCCGGTTCCGGTTTCTGAAATGCGGGCACGAATGGGACGTAACCCCTGCGCACATCCTCAACGGCCGGGGATGTCCGCTGTGTGCGCATTCCCGCCGGGGATTTCCAGTCTGGAAAGTGCATCAACAGTTTTCTGTGTTGGTGTGATGATATCGATCAGTCTTTTATGAGTTCTCTGCTCGAACTGCTCTCTGGAATCTTTGTACTTGTGTACAGCTCTCAGAATTGTTACAACTTCCTTCTTAGTCGGAAGTGGTACCGGTCCACTCACCTGTGACCCGTTCTTTTTTACAGTTTCGATGATTTTCTTTGCGGATGCATCAACGAGCTGATGATCATACGCCTTTAATGTGATTCTCATTACTTGACTTGCCATAAAAAAAGTCGCCTCCTTTTCGTACTTTTGACTTCAGTACGACAAGCGGTGACTGTACACTCTCCCGTGTGTGTCGTGAGAAACTCACACGTTGTTTCATACTACTACCTTATGGTATGGTAAACAGTAATCAGTTGTGATTCGTACAGTGACTTGTCGCCAGTTTCCTAACTTGACATTCGCTCCACGGAAAACCTGCCCTTGCTTATCTTTTTTTTGCAGGACAGCAACCTCACGCTTCATTGCTATCATGTCACAGCTCTCTTAGTATAAATGATACTTTCCTTTATTTCAAGTCTTTTTTTTTATTTATTGTATTTTTTTTCGTACATTGCAGATTCTTGACATATACCAATTAGAATGGTATATTATATCTGACTTGTAGAAGAACCAAAGGCGGTTTTCCCTGTAGGGAGACCGTCTATTTTTTTTGCAGGTCAGATCCTTGGTCATCGTGCAGTATTGCAGTATGCCAGAGCCGGACGTTTCCCCCAAGAATGTCCCTGCCGCGGCAAAATCTCCTTCTGCATTTATATCCTCTTTGCAGGGATTCCCCAGTTAATATGCAGATGTTCTGCCCGATGGCTCAAGAATCCTCTCAATTACATACCATGAAAATAACGCTGCTGTCCGGAGTTGCAGATCCGGATGTGCAGCGTTATTTTCGTTTTCTGTATAAAATTTCTATCCGGCATTCTCTGCCTGATTCCTGTGTGACATTTTCTTCCCACTGTCATTTATCATTTTCTTCCTATTATAATAGGAAAGAACTCTTTCAGTTTACAGAATCTTTCCGGTAAAACTTTCTCTTCTGAACAGTTCAGCGATCTCCGGGAATATTTCCACGCTTCTTTTTAATATTCCATGCGTATATGCGATCAGTATCCCATAATTTGTCATTGGTACTTTCTGCCCTTTTGACCTCTCCAGCCGAATCTGCATTTCCCGTTCATTAAGCATACATCCTCCACAATGTACAACCATTTTATAAGGACTCAGATCTGCAGGGAACTCTGTTCCTGATGTAGTTTCAAAAAGAAGCTCTTTTCCGGTATACTCCCTGATCCATTTCGGGATCTTTACCGTTCCGATATCTCCGCACTGCCGATGGTGAGTGCATCCCTCGCTGATCAGGATTTTATCTCCGTTTTTCAGCTTATCCAACATCATAACTCCTTCTATATTCGTTCTGAGATTTCCCTTATAGCGTGCAAACAGAATCGAGAATGATGTTAATTTTATCTCTTTTAATACATCGCATGCTACTTTCTTAAACACCTGACTGTCTGTAATCACAAGCTTTGGCGGTATTTTCAGATTTTCAATGGTTTCTTTCACTCTGTCCTCTTTGGTAACGACTGAAATTGCTCCCGATTCCAGAATGTCCCGGATCGTCTGCTGTTGAGGAAGGATCAGCCGCCCTTTTGGTGCAGATTCATCAATCGGGATGACAATCACAACAACATCTCCCGATTCCAGCAGATCTCCCACGATTCTTTTTTTATTTTTCTCTGTGCAGATGCTTTCCCCGATTCTTTTCTTTAATTCACGGATTCCTTCTCCTGTCTCCGCACTTACATAAATCAGGCTCTCTTCCGGCACTTTTCCACTGCCCTTTGACTGTATCCGGTGTTCTTTTAAAAGATCGCTTTTATTTACAGCAATGATAAAAGGCACCTTTCTTTTTTCTATTTCCTTCAGCAGGGCAAAATCTTCTTTCTTTATGCCTGTCCCTCCATCAATCACTACGATAGCCAGATCCGTCCGATTCAGCATCTGATAGCTTTTTTCTACCCGCAGCTTTCCAAGTTCCCCGTCATCATCAATTCCCGGCGTATCGATCATTACAACCGGGCCGGCCGGAAGAAGTTCCATCGCTTTTACGACCGGATCTGTTGTTGTTCCCTTTACGTTGGAGACTACAGCCAGATTTTGTCCTGTCACCGCATTGACGATACTTGATTTTCCTGCATTACGGCAGCCAAAAAATCCAATATGTGGCCTTTCTGCTGCCGGAGTCTGATTCAGATTCATTCTCCTGTCCTTTCCTGTTCCTATTTTTATCCGTCCATGTTTCAGATAGATTGCCTTAACGGCAAGTTACTTTTCTTTATCTTTCATTCTATTATACACAATTCACCGCAAATACGTTATACTGATATTACCTATAATTATGATTTTTTACAGGAGGATTTATTTATGCTTATAAAAAATGGTTATATAATTGATCCCGCTTCTGGCAGAGCGGAATTTGCTGATCTTCAGATTTCTGATGGGAAAATTTTTTCAATCGGACAGCATCTTTCAGTTTCCCCGTCAGAAGAGATCATTGATGCTTCAGGACTGACCATCGCTCCGGGACTGATCGACACCCACGTTCATTTTCGCGATCCTGGCTTCACCTATAAGGAAGATATTCATACAGGTGCTTCTGCCTCCGCTGCCGGCGGATTCACTTCCGTGATCTGTATGGCAAATACCAGTCCTGTCGTTGACTCAGTTTCTGTATTTTCCGGCCTCGCTGCCCGCGAAAAAGAAGAAGCTATTCATATTTATCAGGCTGCTGCCGTTTCCCATGATCTCAAAGGGACAGAACTGACTGACATGAAAGCTCTTGCCGCTGCCGGTGCGTGCGGATTTACTGATGACGGCATTCCGTTAAAAGATGCCGCATTCCTTCTGAAAGCCATGGAGCTTGCCGCACAACTAAACCTCCCCATCAGTCTTCATGAGGAGGACCCGTCTTTCATTGAAATAAATGGAATCAACCACGGAGCTGCTTCTGATTTTCTTGGGATCTACGGTTCTCCTTCGATTGCTGAGGAATCCCTTGTCGCCCGTGACTGTATGCTCGCCCTGAAATCCGGTGCAGATGTCGTGATCCAGCATATCAGTTCCGGAACTTCCGTGGAACTGGTGCGTACTTTTAAAGCTCTTGGAGCAAAGTTGCACGCAGAGGCAACTCCTCATCATTTTACGCTGACTGATGAGGCAGTAATAAAATATGGTTCTCTTGCAAAAATGAATCCACCGCTTCGTACAGAAAAGGACCGTCTTGCCATCATACAGGGACTTTGCGACGGAACCATCGACATCATTGCCACTGACCATGCCCCGCACAGTGCAGAGGAAAAGAGCCGTCCGATTCCATCGGCTCCAAGCGGGATCATCGGGCTTGAGACTTCACTTGCACTTGGCATCACTTCTCTTGTACGTCCGGGTCATCTGACTCTGAATCAGTTACTCGAGAAAATGACAGTTAATCCGGCTCATCTGTATCATCTTCCTTCAGGAAAACTGGAACCGGGGGCTCCTGCTGACCTGGTACTTTTTGATCCGAACGAAAAATGGATTCCGACAGAGTACCATTCCAAATCTTGCAACTCTCCATTTACCGGTTGGGAATTATATGGAAAGGTAAAGCGGACTATCTGTGCAGGAAAGACAGTTTACACTGATTGATCTAAATCGATTTGATTTAATCCCTCAATAAAAATACCGGCTATACAGATCCTGCATCCTGTTCAGGTCCGCTATAGCCGGCATTTTTATCCACTCTTTTATATTGCAGCTTTTCTTTTATATCTCTGCTTTTATTTCATAAGTTCTTCTGCCATCTCATCCAGCTCTTTCAGGTTCTCTTCACTCAGAGAGGACATAATCTTCACTGGTTTCTCCAGCATTGTAATATTTTTGCTCTTCTCCAACATTCCTGCAATCACTTTTCCTGCAGTAGATGCCCAGGAACCATTTTCAATCAGACCGATCGTCCGGTTCTGATAATTCCGTTCTTTCAGATGTTCGATGAAAGTTCTCATAAACGGGAAGATATCTCCATTATAAGTGATTGTGGCAAGCACCAGCTTTCCATAACGGAATGCATCCTCTACCGCTTCTGCCATATCCTCGCGGGCAAGATCACATACCACAACTTTCGGGCAGCCTTTTTCCTTCAGTTTTTCTCCCAACAGCTCTGCAGCCTTTTTGGTATTTCCATAAACAGAAGTATAAGCGATCATAACACCTTCTGACTCAACGCCGTAAGAAGACCAGGTCTGATACTGTCCCAGATAATGCTCCAGATTTTCGCTTAAAACCGGTCCATGCAGAGGACAGATCTTTTCGATTTCAAGTGCAGATGCAGCCTTCAGAAGATTCTGAACCTGGACACCATACTTTCCAACGATTCCAAAATAGTAACGGCGTGCCTCACAGTCCCAGTCTTCCTCTACATCCAATGCACCGAACTTTCCAAATCCATCCGCTGAGAACAACACCTTATCCGTACTGTCATAAGTCACCATAACTTCCGGCCAGTGTACCATCGGGGCGAAGACAAACGTAAGGATATGCTTTCCAAGTTCCAACTTCTCCTGGTTCTTAACTACGACTTTCTTTCCCTCTAAATCCAGGTTGCGGAAAAAGTTGGATATCATAGTAAAGGTCTTCGCATTGCCCACAATCTTTGTATCCGGGTATACTTCCATGAACTTCTCAATATTGGCTGAATGATCCGGTTCCATATGCTGGATGATCAGATACTCCGGTTTCGCTCCGTCCAGTGCATTCTTTACATTCTCCAGCCATTCTTCTCCAAATGCCTCATCAACTGTATCCATAACTGCGATCTTTTCATCCCGGATCACATAAGAATTATAAGCCATTCCATTCGGAACAATATACTGCCCCTCAAATAAATCGATATCATGATCGTTCACGCCTACATAAATAATTTCATCCGTTACCTTCATCTTCTCTGCCCTTTCTTTCATGATGTATTTTATTCACCTTGAGTATAACGCAATTAAAAATATATGGCAATCCCGTCTTTTCAGGATTAAACCATACATTCATCCACTCCCGCTCTGTTAATTTCTCTTTCAGCCAAAATCTTTTCTATCAGCTCTTTGTCCTCAGGCGGTGCGGCCCACGCCAGCCCACACCCTGCGGACAGAATCCGGGGAACCGGGATCAGCCGTCCCGGTATTCCCTTTTCTTTACAGATCTTTTCCATTGCCATCGCATCTGCTGTCGTATGAAAGGTTACAACAATTTTTAATTCCTTTTTTCGCATGAGACCACTGCCCCTTCTCATTGCACCCAAAACTGCAACTTATTTTTTCCCTTCGTTTTCAAAGTATTCTTTTACAAGCTTCACAACAACCCCTGATAACAGGAACACTGCAAGCAGGTTCGGGATTGCCATCAGTCCGTTAAATGTCTCCGCAATACTCCACATCAGGCCAAGATCCATCGTAGCACCGACGATCGCTACCAGCGAATAAAGTACCATAAATGGTTTATTGACTTTTGAACCAAACAAAAATTCAATACATCTTGTTCCATATAAGCCCCATCCAAGGATTGTGGAAAATGCAAAACAACACATGGCAACTGCGGTAAAAATAGAAACCCAGTTTCCATAAGTAGAAGTAAACCCGTTGATCGTAAGCTCTGCACCTGCAGCCTCACCATAACCAATGGAAACGCCACTGCAAAGAATAACCAGTGCTGTCATTGTGCAGATCACGATCGTATCTACGAACACCTCAAAAATTCCAAAAAATCCCTGCTTGACCGGTTTCTGCGTATCAGCACATGCATGGGCGATCGAACCTGTACCAAGACCTGCTTCATTAGAAAAAATTCCTCTTGATACACCTTTTTTCATACTCATAAAGAAACTTCCCACTGCACCGCCTGTAACAGAAGCCGGAGAAAATGCACCTTCAAAAATTGATGCAAATACACCCGGAACATTCTTGATATTCAACAGGATCACGCCCAGTGCCAGCAGAATATAAACGACTGCCATAAACGGGACCAGCTTCTCTGTAACCCGGCCGATCCTCTTAATCCCTCCTAAAAGGATCAGGGCGATCAAAGCGGCAAGAACAATTCCGATGATCAGGTTCAATGTTCCTGACTTTCCTGCTTCAATGACTCCATAATTGATCAATGCTGAATCGATCGCTGTCGTGATCGTATTGACCTGAGTTGCATTTCCTGTTCCGAATACAGTCAGCACACCAAACGCTGCAAAAAGATATGCCAGCCAGTGCCAGTTCTTCTTCAGTCCATTTTTTATGTAGTACATTGGTCCGCCTACAAGATCTCCATCTGCATTCTTTTCACGGAAATGAACCGCAAGCGTTACTTCGGAAAACTTTGTACACATTCCAAGGATTGCAGAGATCCACATCCAGAAGACCGCACCCGGACCTCCGATAGCGATCGCACCGGCCACACCGGCTATATTTCCCGTTCCTACCGTAGCTGCCAGTGCCGTACATACTGCCTGAAACGGGGTCAACGCTCCGTCCGATGCATCCCTCTTCCTGAGCATTCGTCCAATCGTCACCTTCATCGCATACGGGAATTTGCAGATCTGTAAAAATCTCGTTCTGAAGCTCAGCAGCAGACCAACTCCAATGATACAGATCATTGCCGGCACACCCCATATAAAGTTGTTGACAACATTATTTACTGATTCAATCGTAGATAACATTCTTTCATTCCTTTCTCATCTGAAACTGCGGCATCCTTTCTCCAAGTCAGCTTCCCCAAAAACTGTCATTTTACATCAACGCCGCTTTACCTTGCCAAACCGCAGTTTAACTGTTGAATTATAGCATATTTTCACCTTAAAGTACAGAATTTACATAAGATTCTTCTCTTGAGTGGCAGCTCTTTCCTGTGCTATAATCATAAGGTCATATAAAGCAGCATTTTATTTTGCGTGAAATGCTTACAGATCAGAAAGGACTTTTATATCTATGTGGATTGCAGATAATTGGAAAGACTATGAAATTATTGACTGTTCAAAGGGGGAAAAGCTGGAACGCTGGGGCAAATATCTTCTCGTCCGTCCTGATCCCCAGGTCATCTGGGACACCCCGAAGACCGACCGTGGCTGGAAAAATATGAACGGTCACTACCATCGCAGCAAAAAAGGCGGTGGTGAATGGGAATTTTTTAAGCTTCCTCAGCAGTGGCAGATCCATTACGGTTCGCTTACTTTTAATCTCAAGCCGTTCAGTTTTAAGCATACCGGTCTTTTTCCTGAACAGGCAACCAACTGGGACTGGTTTTCAGAAAAGATCCGCAACGCCGGCCGACCTGTCAAAGTACTGAATCTCTTTGCCTATACCGGAGGAGCTACCCTCGCAGCCGCGGCTGCCGGTGCAACTGTCACTCATGTTGATGCCTCCAAGGGAATGGTCACCTGGGCAAAGGAGAATGCTGTATCTTCCGGGTTGAAAGATGCTCCGATCCGCTGGCTTGTAGATGATTGTGTGAAGTTTGTAGAACGTGAGATCCGCCGTGGCAACACCTACGATGCCATTATCATGGATCCGCCTTCTTACGGACGCGGCCCAAAAGGTGAGATCTGGAAGATTGAAGACATGATCCATCCGTTGATCCGGCTCTGTGCAAAAATTCTGTCCAAAGATGCATTATTTTTCCTGGTCAACTCCTATACAACGGGTCTTGCACCTGCAGTACTGACTTACATGATCTCCACCGAATTAAAATCCTGGAACGGTCATGTTGATTCTCAGGAGATCGGACTCCCTGTTACAAATTCAGGACTGGTTCTTCCCTGCGGTGCTTCCGGCAGATGGGAATCCCGTTGATTTTTCTGATACTGGTTGCCTTTTTACATTGCAAATCATATGAAAAAAGCATCGGAATAAGGAATCTCTTCCAAGAGTTTTCTTTCCGGTGCTTTTCCTTTGCTTTTCTTTACTTCTCTTTTTTCCGGCTTTCTGATTCATCTTACCTGGATTGACCCAAGAATCTCCCCAATAGGTGCTGCAATGTTCAGTTCTGCCCGGACTGCTTTCTCCGTGCTGGATTTATTGATAACAACCAGGTGCTTTCCCCGAAAATAATCAATAAACCCTGCTGCCGGATATACAACCAGCGATGTGCCTCCGATGATCAGTGTATCTGCTGAACCGATTGCCCGGACGGCACCATCCATTGTCTTTGCATCCAGTCCTTCTTCATATAGTACCACATCCGGCTTGATCTCGCCGCCACAGGAACAGTGCGGTACACCTTCCGATTTTTTTACATACTCTGCGTCATAAAATTTTCCGCATTTCATACAATAATTTCTATGGATACTTCCATGAAGTTCATATACTTTTTTACTGCCTGCCGCCTGATGAAGACCATCAATATTCTGCGTCACAACTGCCTGAAGCTTTCCTGCTGCCTCAAGCTCTGCCAGCTTCAGATGTGCCGGGTTCGGCTTTGCATCCAACATCATCATCTTCTCTTTATAAAATTCATAAAATGCTTCCGGATATTTTATAAAGAAACTATGACTGACAACCTGCTCAGGAGAGTACTTGTATTTCTGATGATAGATTCCGTCTGCACTTCTGAAATCCGGAATCCCGCTTTCAGTTGAGACTCCTGCTCCTCCGAAAAATACGATCCTGCTACTCTCATCTATAATCCTCTGAAGTTCCGCTATTTCCTTTTCATACATCTTTTCTTTCCTCACCACATACAGTAAATGCGGTACATACTTCATGTACCGCATCTCCTGGAAATAATTTTATGTATCTTACAGATCTACTCTTCCGGTTGTATCGCCATTGACAACATAATATGCTGCTGACTCTTCCGGTTTCAGATAAATCTTGACATCCTTCATCTCTCCGACTTTTCTCTTAAGATTCTTTGTCCAGATCTCTTTCACTTTCTGAAGGATCTCTTTTTCTGTATATTCCTTACCTGCAAACTGAAGGAACATCTCCGTCTTAAGCTCTGCCTTTTTTGCTGTTGACTTCTTCGCTGCTGTCTTCTTTGCTGCAGTCTTTTTCACTGCTTTATCTGCTGCCTTTGCAGTAGCTTTTACAGCTTTTTCCGCTGTCTCCGCAACTTTCTTTACGGCTTTCTTCGCTGTCTCTTTTGCTGCAGTCTCTTCTGTCTGAACTTCCGGTGTATCCACTAATACTGCTGCCTTTGTCTCGAGCTTCATTGTAGAATCTTTCTTAGTCTCAATCGCTTTTGCAGCTTCTGTCTCTTTCTTATCGGCCTTTTCTTCCGGCTTTGCAACCGGAGTCTTTGCTGCTTTCTCTTCTGCTTTCCTTTCTGCTTTCACTGCTTTTGCTTCAACGGCTTCTTTAACGGCTGCTTTCTCTTCTGCTTTGGCTGCTGTTACTTTTACTGTTGAATTTGCTTTCTTTGATACCATAATCTCGTTTCCCTCCTAAATTATACACCCAAGTACAATGGATTTTTCCTGCTTTGTACTTGTGAATAAATTCACAGTTCTATCAGATTGTACCGCATTTTTCCCAAAACGTCAAATTCAAGAATTTTTCCTTTATTTTTCTTCCTCTCATGACCGATCCTGATTGTCAGAATAACTCCTGAAAAAAGTATCCAGTCCTCTCAGAGTCTTTAACAGTACCGGAATTTCCGTCTCGTCCAGTTCCTCGATCACAGCATTCGTCATCTGTTCATGAAACTTTGCATGATGCCTGTAAGCCCGCTGCCCCTTTTCTGTCAGCCAGATATAGACCACCCTCCTGTCCTTCTCACCACGTTCCCTCAAAACGTACTTTTTATTGACCAGTGCATTCATTGCCGTCGTAAGTGAGCCTGCTGTGATCTTCATTTTTTTTGCCACCACAGACATCGTCGTCTTTCCGGTCAGACCGATTGCCTCGATAATATGCATATCATTGTTCGTAATATCCTTAAACTCTTCCGTTATGATCGCATTTTTTTCCAGTTCCCATATTTCATTAAATAAATGTACCAGAATATCATTGATCGTCTCATAGGTTTTCATTCCTGATTTCCCTCCTCCGCCTTATCATCCCGGTGCATTTATCCGTCATTTACAGCTTTCTGAAACGCCTGCCGTTATCTGTCCGCTACAGCTTTCCGAAACGCTCGCCCCATCCTGTCCGCTACAGCTTTCTGAAACGCTCGCCCCATCCTGTCCGCTACAGCTTTCTGAAACGCTCATATCTTCCTTCCAGCAAGTCTTTCGTTTCCAGCTTCTGGTATTTTGTCAGAAACTCTGCCAGACCTGCCCGCAGCAGTTCTGCAGTTGGTTTCATCGTCAAAACACTGAAGTTTTGTGGTTCCGGGAATACTCTCTCGATCACCCCCAGTTTCTTCAGATCGGCTGCTGTCAGTTTCATCATCTTTGCTGCTTCAGCCGACCGGCTGCTGTCCTTCCATAAAATGCTTGCAAACCCTTCCGGCGAAAGGACAGAATAGACACTGTTCTCCAGCATCCACACTTCATCTGCCACCGCCAGTGCCAATGCACCACCACTTCCGCCTTCACCGATCACAACAGAAAGTACCGGCACTTTCAATCCCGACAATTCAAATAAATTTCTTGCGATTGCTTCTCCTTGCCCGCGTTCTTCCGCCTCCATTCCGCAAAATGCACCCGGAGTATCTACAAAATTGATGACCGGACGATGGAATTTTTCTGCCTGCTTCATCAGCCGCCGTGCTTTTCTGTACCCTTCCGGGGAAGGCATGGCAAAATTCCGTTCCAGATTTTCTTTTGTCGTCCTGCCTTTTGCCTGTGCGATCACCGTCACACAGATTCCCTGAAAATATGCAATTCCTCCAATGATCGCCGGATCATCTCTGTAATATCTGTCTCCATGTAATTCTACAAAATCTTCAAACAAAATGTCAATATAATCCTTGCCGACCGGACGCTCTTTTGAACGGGATCGGCAGACCCGCTCCCATGCCGTAAGAGATTTTTCAGACCATGGTTCCTGTTCTGCTGCTTTCTTTCCTGCTTTTTTTTCTGTCATTCCTGCCTTTGGGACCGGTTCTGTTCTGTCGGATTTTCTGACCTCTTTTCCCTTTCTGCAATCCGGGTGGACATGATCATGCATTTTCAGGATCCTTCCCAAAACCGGCTTCATATTTTCCCGCTTTACAATCTGATCTACAAATCCATGTTCCAAAAGAAATTCTGCCCGTTGAAATCCTTCCGGCAGTTTCTCCCCAATCGTCTGCTCGATCACCCGCGGGCCTGCAAACCCAATCAATGCCTGTGGTTCTGCTATTATAATATCTCCCAACATGGCAAAGCTGGCTGTCACGCCGCCTGTCGTCGGATCTGTCAGTACCGTCACATATAACAGTCCTGCATCGCTATGACGTTTTAATGCCGCTGAAGTCTTTTCCATCTGCATCAGCGAAATAATCCCTTCCTGCATCCTCGCTCCACCGGAACAGGTAAATAAGATCACAGGAAGTTTTTCATTTGTGGCACGTTCCACCGCCCGGGTGATCTTCTCGCCGACTGCATACCCCATGCTTGCCATCATAAAACGCCCGTCACAGACTCCGATCACTGCCTGCGTGCCGTTGATTTTTACACGCCCGGTCACAACAGCTTCTTTTAATCCCGTCTGTTCCCTGAGTTTCTTTATCTTTTCAGAATATCCTTTAAATTGCAGCGGGTCAGGCGGACCGTCCATTCCATCCAGATCCATATCCCACTCTTCAAAACTTCCTTCATCTGCGATCATCTCAATCCTTTTGTATGCAGGAACTCTGAAATACCCATGACATTTCGGGCAAATATATGCTCCATTGATCACTTCTTCCGACAGGATTGCCGCACCACATTTATTGCATTTTTTCAAAAGCCCTTCCGGTGCTTCCGGTCTTCTTCTTAAACGCCCCTTTCGTACAGGATTCTCTCTTTCCCCTGTCTTTTTAAACATATTCTGAAGTCTCATTTTTACTCCCTTCTTCCGTCCCTGCATCACGAAATTCCTGCTTCTTTATGCCAAAAGTCCTTTTGCCTCTGTAACAAATTCCACATCAATATTTCCTGAAATAAAATCAGGGTGGTTTAAGATTGAATACTGATAATCTATATTCGTTTCAATCCCTTTGATGATTACTTCTCCTAATGCACTTTTCATTTTATGGATTGCTTCTTCCCTGCTGTCTCCATGAACGATCAGCTTTGCCAGCATAGAATCATAACAGGGCGGTACCTGATAACCTGTATAAACCGCAGTATCTACACGGATTCCTTCCCCTCCCGGGAAATGCACATCTGTGATCGTGCCTGGTGATGGTCTGAAATTCTTCATCGGATTTTCTGCATTGATCCTGCACTCAATGGCATGTCCGCTGATACGCACTTCTTTCTGCTTCATGCCAAGTTTCTGACCATCTGCAATCCTGATCTGCTCTTTGATCAGATCCACCCCCGTCACCCATTCCGTGACCGGATGCTCCACCTGAATCCTGGTATTCATTTCCATAAAATAAAATGCTCCGCTCTTTTCAAGAAGAAATTCGATCGTACCGGCATTCCTGTAGCCTGCTGCCTTTGCAGCCCGGACAGCTGCCTCTCCCATTTTCTTACGCAGACCGGCACTCAGTGCAACCGATGGAGATTCTTCGATCATTTTCTGATGGTTTCTCTGGATAGAACAGTCACGTTCTCCTAAATGGATTACATTCCCATAGTTGTCTGCAAGAATCTGAAACTCGATGTGCCTCGGATGCTTTACAAAATGTTCAATATACATCGTTTCATCTCCAAAAGCGATCCCGGCTTCTTTCCGTGCTGTCTGAAAACTCTGCTCAAATTCTTCCGGGTTCTGTGCCACACGCATTCCCTTTCCGCCACCACCGAGTGCTGCCTTGATAATAACCGGATAACCGATTTTTTTTGCGATCTTTGCCCCTTCCTTCACATCATAAACTGCCTCTTTACTCCCAGGAATGACCGGGACTCCTGCTTTTATCATGGTATTCCTTGCCTCGGATTTATTTCCGAGCCGGCTGATCACGTCCGATGGTGGTCCGATATAGACAATATTACACTGCTCGCACAACCGGGCAAACCGGCTGTTCTCTGAAAGGAATCCAAATCCCGGATGGATTGCATCCGCACCGGATACCAGCGTCGCACTGATGATGTTCTGCATATTCAGATAACTGTCTGTGGAAGGTGCCGGACCTATACATACTGCTTCATCCGCAAGCTGTGTATGCAGAGCATCCCTGTCTGCCTCTGAATATACTGCAACGGTACGGATTCCCATCTCTCTGCACGCCCGGATGATCCTTACCGCAATTTCACCTCTGTTGGCAATCAGTATCTTTTCGATCATATCTTACTCTCCCATCTGAAACTTACTAATGCTAAAAGCTATTCGCCTACCATAAAGGTAAGCTCTGCTGTCACTACCGTCTTTCCATCTACTGATGCTGTCGCTTCACCGACCCCGACCGGACCTTTTCTTTTGATGATCCTCGTTTCCAGACGCAGCCTGTCTCCCGGCAAAACCATTCCCTTAAACCGGCACTTCTGAACGCCTCCGAAAAATGCAATCTTTCCACGATTTTCCGGCAGACTTAGAATCGCAACTGCACCGGTCTGTGCCAGTGCCTCTAAAATCAGCACACCCGGCATCACTGCTTTCTGTGGGAAATGCCCCCGGAAGAAATCTTCATGATAGGAAACACCCTTGTATCCCACGGCATATTCTCCAGGCACGTAATCCTCAATCTGATCGATCAGAAGAAAAGGATGTCTGTGCGGAATAATCTGCTGAATCTGTTCTGTATTTAAACTGTGCATCGTTCTGTCCTGACCTTTCCTGTTATCCAACTGCAAAAAGTGGCTGTCCATATTCTACGGACTGACCATTCTCTACAAAAACTTCTGTCACTGTTCCTGCAAAATCTGATTCAATCTCATTCATCAGTTTCATCGCCTCAATGATCGCTACGATCTGACCTTTTTCCACTCGCTCCCCGACTTTCACAAACGGTTCTTCATCTTCTGCCGGAGCAGCATAGAACGTTCCTACCAGTGGTGCTGTCACAATTTTTCCCTTTTTCTTCTCCGATCCGTCTGCTTCATTTTTATTTAATGCGGCTTTCTGCTGCACAATTTCTTCCGTACATGACACCTCTTCTATCTGCTGTCCAGACTGAATAGGCTGTAGTTTCTTTTTCAAAGAGATTTCTGCATTTTCATCTTTATATTCAAGCTCTGTAAGGTCCGACTCTGATACTGCATCGATCAACTGCAGCAGTTCTTCCATTTTCATACTCATGCTCTACTCCTCATAGCGTTTTACGATCAGTGACACATTATGACCGCCAAATCCCAGGGAATTTGACATTGCATAATCAATTTTCTTTTCCACCGGAGAACCAACTGCATAATTCAGTCCACATTCTGGATCTATATGCTCTGTCCCTATGGTCTGATGGATAAACTGATCCTCAATACTCTTTACACATACAATCACCTCAACAGCACCGGCTGCACCCAGCATATGGCCGACCATTGATTTGGTAGAATTGATCACTACCGTTTCTGCCGCCTTTCCCAGTGCATAACGGATCGCTCTTGACTCAAACAGATCATTATGATGCGTACTTGTTCCGTGTGCATTAATATAGTCAACCTGCTCTGGCTGTATTCCTGCTTCTTTCATGGCAAACTTCATCGCCATGCCTGCTCCGGATCCGTCTTCTGCAGGGGAAGTAATATGATAGGCATCACCGGTTGATCCGTATCCTGCCATCTCCGCATAGATTCTGGCACCTCTCGCCTTGGCATGCTCCAGTTCCTCCAATACAACAATTCCGGCTCCCTCTCCGATCACAAATCCATCCCTGTCTTTATCAAATGGCCGGGATGCTGATGCCGGATCCGGATTACAGGACAATGCTGTCAAAGCTGTAAATCCCGCTACACCGGAAGGACAGATACTTGCTTCTGTTCCTCCCGCCACACAGACATCAAGATCTCCATACTGGATTGCCCGCATAGCATCTCCGATGCTGTTTGCCCCTGAAGCACAGGCAGTCACTACATCTGTACATTTTCCTTTCAGTCCAAGCTGGATTGATACATTTCCTGCTGCCATATTGGAGATCATTAACGGAATCATCAATGGATTCACGCGTCCCGGACCACGCTCCTGCAGTTTTTTATAATTTTTTTCATGACACTCCAGTCCACCAATTCCTGAGCCAATGATTGTCCCGATACGGTAGGGATCTTCCTCTGCCATATCCAGTCCTGCATCTTCAAATGCTTCTTTTGCTGCCGCCACTGCATACTGGGAAAAAGATTCCATTCTTTTTGCCGCTTTAAAGTCCATTCGTTCTTTTGCGACAAAATTCTTTACTTCTGCTGCAAGTTTTACTTTATATTCTGATGCATCAAAATGTGTGATGGGAGCGATTCCTGATTTTCCTGACCGGATTCCATCCCAAAATTCCTCTATGGTATTCCCGATCGGTGTCACTGCACCCATTCCTGTTATAACTACTCTGCGTTTCATTTCTTTTCCTGCCTCCTTCTACATTGCCATGCCACCATCGACATGGATCGTCTGTCCTGTTATATACCGGGCAGAATCAGATGCAAGAAATGCGACTGCTTCTGCAACATCTTCCGCTGTTCCAAAGGCTCCCATCGGGATCTGTGCCACAGCGGATTCCCTGACTTTTTCCGTAAGAACTGCTGTCATTTCTGTCTCAATAAATCCCGGAGCGACTGCATTGACAGTAATTCCTCTGGATGCAAGTTCTCTTGCAGCACTTTTGGTCAGTCCTATCACGCCTGCTTTGGATGCCGAGTAATTTGCCTGTCCTGCATTCCCAAGGATTCCTGAAACTGATGACAGATTGATAATTCTTCCGCCTCTTTGTCTGAGCATCTGCCTTGCAGCAAACCGGATACAATGGAATGTCCCTTTCAGATTGGTATCGAGGACTGTATCGTAATCTTCTTCTGACATTTTCATCAGCAGACCATCTCTCGTGATTCCTGCGTTATTGACCAGAATATCCAGTCTTCCAAAGTCATCCGTTACTTTTCTGATCATTGCTTCTGTTGCCTGATAATCTGCTACATTACACTGCATGATCTCTGCAATTCCTCCGTCAGATTCAATTTCTGCTTTCACTTCCTTGGCTTTCTCCATTGAACCATGGTAATTGATCACAACTGCTGCCCCCTCTGCTGCCAGCTTCAAAGCAATCGCTCTTCCAATTCCCCGGGAGGCTCCTGTCACTAATGCAACTTTTCCTGTCAATGTATTTTGCATAACTCATTTACCACCTTTTTCAGATCTTCGACTGTACTGATATTATATGTCCGAACTTCTCTGCTGATCTTTCTCATAAATCCGGTCAGTGTTCTTCCCGGACCGATCTCTATAAAAGTATCTACACCCTGACTGAGCATTTTTTCTATACTCTGCTGCCATCTGACCGATGCCGCCACCTGCTTTGCAAGAAGGGCTTTTGTCTGATCGATTTCTGAGACATATTCCGCTGTAACATTTGTCACATAGGGAATTTGTAATTCTGAGAGTTCCACACTTTTCAATTCTTCTCCCAGCTCTTTTCCTGCTTCTTTTAATAATGGAGAATGGAATGGCCCACTGACTTTCAACGGAAGAATTCTTTTTGCTCCTGCTGCTTTCAGCCGTTCTGCTGCCTTTTCCACCGCATCGTTCCAACCGGTAATCACGATTTGTCCGGGACAGTTATAATTTGCAACACTCACACCTTCCATCGATGCCACCGTCTTTTCGACGATTTCTCCTGAAAGACCTAACACTGCCGCCATTGCACCTTGTCCATCCGGAATTGCATTCTGCATCAGAAGTCCTCTTTTTCTTGTGATTCGGATTGCATCCTTCAGCTTCATTCCTCCGGCTGTTACGATCGCACAATATTCACCCAGACTCAGTCCTGCTGTGACATCTGCCACAAGACCTTCTTCCTCAGCAACACGCTCCATCGCCATGCAGACTGTCACGAGTGCTGCCTGTGTATATTCTGTCTGATCCAATCTGTCATTTTCTTCAAAACAAAGCTTTTTCATGTCGATGCCAAGCAATTCGGTTGCCTGGTCAAAAACCTTCGCAGCCGTTTTGTACTGGTCATAAAAATCTTTTCCCATCCCCGCTTTCTGTACGCCCTGTCCGGGGAAAATAAATGCACCTTTACTCATAAATTTCTGTTCCTCCAAGCAATGCATCTGTCTCCTGCACCAGCTTTTCGATTACCTCTTTGCAGGACATTTTTTCTTTAATCATCCCTGCGATCTGACCTGCCATGACACTTCCATTTTGAACATCCCCATCAACAACCACTTTTTTCAGTCCACCAAGCGTCAGTAACTCCAGCTCTTCAAACGCAGCACCTTCCTGCTCTTTCTGTAAATATGTCTTTGTCATCTGATTGCGGAGGGCTCGTACCGGATGTCCGGTAGAACGTCCCGTAACCCTGGAATCAATATCCCTTGCTTTCAGAATACAGTTCTTGTAATTTTCATGTACCTGTGCTTCTTCTGTTGCAACAAAGCGGGTTCCCAACTGAACTCCCTTCGCTCCCAGCATGAATACCGCTGCAACACCTCTTCCATCTGCAATCCCACCAGCTGCAATAACCGGAATCTGAACTGCATCCGCAACTTGTGGAACAAGAACCATCGTTGTATTTTCTCCGATATGGCCTCCTGCCTCCGTTCCCTCTGCAACAACAGCATCTGCTCCGCACCGTTCCATTCTCTTTGCGAGGGCAACCGATGCAACTACCGGAATCACTTTCACTCCGGCTGCTTTCCACATTTTCATATATTTTTCCGGAGATCCTGCACCGGTTGTCACCACCGGCACAGCTTCTTCAACAATTACTTTTGCTACTTCATCTGCATGAGGACTCATCAACATAATATTCACACCAAAAGGCTTCTTCGTAAGCTCTTTTACCTTCTGTATCTGTTCCCGTACCCATTCAGCAGGAGCATTTGCTGCCCCGATCAGACCAAGTCCCCCTGCCTCCGATACAGCCGCAGCCAAATGATATTCTGCAACCCATGCCATGCCTCCCTGTATAATGGGATATTCAATTCCAAGCAGTTTTGTTATTGATGTCTTCATTTTGAATTCCTCTTTCTTATTTGTGACTTTCTACATAAGAAACCACGTCTCCGACCGTTTTGATTTCTTCCAGATCTTCACTCGGTATTTCAATTTCAAATGCTTCTTCAAACGCCATAACCAGCTCAAAAAGATCCAGTGAATCTGCTCCAAGATCCTCCTTGAATGAAGTATCTGTTGTAAGTGTATCTGCCTCCACATTTAATGACTCTGCTACAATTTCCTTAATCTGCTCTAACATTTTTATTTCCTCTCTTTTCTTTTCATTTTTTCTATGTAATAAGGAAAAGTATCCTTTTCCTGACTACCATTCAAATAAGCACCCTGCCCAGGTCAGTCCCGCACCGAATCCTGCCAAAAGCATGCTCTGCCCTTGCTTTAAAATTTTCATCCGGTTCATTTCATCCAACAAAACAGGGATCGAAGCTGCCGAAGTATTTGCATATTTGTCCAAATTCACCGGAAATTTTGAATCTTTCAGGTTCAATCTTCTGGCAACAGCTTCTATAATCCTTTGATTCGCCTGATGCAACACAATATGATCTATCTCTTCCGGCCTGATCCCGGCCTCCCCGGTAAGTTCTAAAATCAATTCCGGCACTTTGCGTACTGCAAATTTAAAGACTTCCTGACCATTCATTTTAAGGAACGACTTTGTGCTTCCCACAAGAGCTTCGCCCTTTGTCCCGTCAGAATGTGCTGCCATATGGCAATACCCCTTCTCTTCTGCTTTTACCACAACTGCCCCCGCTCCATCTCCAAATAAGATACACGTTCCCCGATCCGACCAGTCAACCATCCTGCTCATCCGTTCTGCCCCAATGACCAGCACCGTTCTGCATATACCGGAATGGATATACGCCTGTGCTGTATGAAAGGCAATCACAAATCCAGAACATGCCGCATTCACATCATATCCCACTGCATTGACTGCACCGGTCATTTTTTGGACTTCACATGCCGTACATGGATAAACCGTTTCTGATGAGGAAGTTGCCACAAGGATCATATCAATCTCCTCCGGTTCTGTCCCGGCATTTTCCAAAGCCTTCAGAGCCGCCATTGAAGCCATATAAGACGTGGTCTCTTTCTTTGCTATATGACGCTGCCTGATTCCTGTCCGCTCCTGAATCCATTCATCACTGGTGTCTACAGATTCTGCCAATTTAAAATTATCTATGATATAGTCCGGCAGATATGATCCTGTTCCACATATTTTTCCAATCATTTTTTTCTCCAACTCTTTCAAAATAATTTGAGTCTTAAATACTTTGACTTTCAAAGTATATCACAATAAAAAAATATGTCAACAAATTTTTTTCATTTTTATATCCACTTAATCCACAGAATTTTTTAATGTAATACCATATACAGTATTTATTTGCAACGGATCACTTTCTGCAATTTTCCCGTCATAATATACTACAACTTCATCACCGACAGATACCTCTGCATAGTTGTCCCGATTTTTTTCATTTAACGATACTTTACACCTCGTTCCATCAGGATACCCTTCCTTATTAATTTCAAGCAGAATAGAATTATCCTGTACTTCCAGGACAGTTCCCGTAATATCAGGCTTATTTTGCAGATTTCTATTCACATTCCGATTGCTGCAGCCTGCCAGATTCAACGCAATAATTAATATTAAAATGAATGATGTCCACTTTTTCAAACTTTTCTCCTCCTCCCGGTAGCCCTTACGAACTCTGATATCGGAAATACAAAGGTGCAGGACATCCGGTGGATGTCCGCTTTGCACCGACCGCAGCGGCAGCGGCGATCCCCAAAATCTGATAACACATTATAACACAAAATTATTCATAAGTGAAAGCAGAGTATCCTGCTGTTCTTATAATTTTGCACAATCTATTATAATTTTCTGACACAGATCATACCCTAACACAGAACTGTTCAAAGACATGGTATAGTTCTCTGCCATTCCCCATTTCTGTTCGGTATAAAAATTATAGTTTGTTCTGCGTCTTTTATCTATATCATTTATCATTTTTATAGCATCCACTTCTGTAACATTATATAAGCTGCAGATACGCCGGACTTTTTCCGGTATGCTTCCATGTATAAAAACATTTAATACATCTTTTCTGTCCTTTAAAATGAAATCTGCATTTCGCCCTATGATTACGCAGTTTTCTTTTTCAGCGATTTCCATAATTACTTTTCTTTGTGCTTCATACACCATATCTTCTACTGATTTTCCCGTAATATCACGACCAGAAAAAGCATACGCAAACCATCCTTTCTTCGGAGATAACTCAGCATTTTCCCGAACATACTCCGATGATAACCCTGCCTGTTCTGCAATCTGTCCGATCATTTCTTTATCATAATAGGCAATACCAAGCTTTTTTGCCACTTCTTCACCAATAAAACGACCACCACTTCCGAATTCCCTGCTGATTGTAATAATTCTCTTTGCCATAACTGTCTCCTCCTTAACTTAATCTTTCCACTTTGTTCTTTCGGATTTTCTTTAAAAATACATATCCCACCAGACAAGCAATAAGCTCAGTAATTGGGAATGCCCACCAGATCAATGAAATCCCCATCTGTCCGTTTCTGACAAAAGTGGAGAAAATGCCCGCCAGTGGTAATATGACTATTAACTGTCTGAGTAATGAAATCACCAGCGATTCTATACCACCATCCAATGCCTGATAAATTCCCTGATATGCTACATTAATTCCGGCAAAAATAAAGCTGACAGAGATAATTCTCATGGCTCCGATAAAATATTCTCTGGACTGTCCTGCATTAAATAAAGTAGCGAAATCCCCCGGGAAAATTTCTGTAATCGCTACACCAACAATCATAAGTACAATCGTATAGATCAATCCATACTTAATTCCATCCTGAACTCTCTTTTTGCTGTGCATTCCATATGCAAAAGCAATAATCGGTGTAATCGCATCTCTCAGCCCAAAGGCAAGGAATAATACAAACTGCTGCACTTTATAGAACAACCCATAGGCTGTCTGTGCCGATGGACTGAACTTCAATATCAGATTCATTGCATAAACCATAATAGACATAAGTGCCTGTGCAATAATTGCCGGAAGTCCGATGGCATAGATTTCCCGGATAATTCCACCATCCGGTTTCATATACTTTACATTATGCTCAAATTCTTTATTCATCTTTATATGGAATACAAACAACAATACCGCGGACACCACCTGACCGATTACCGTTGCATACGCAGCACCTTCCACTCCCATTTCAGGAATCGGTCCTATTCCATAGATCATAATTGGATCAAGAATAATATTTATCACTGCTCCCACAACCTGACCAATTGTTGAATAAAAAGAACGTCCGGTTGCCTGTAGCAGTTTTTCAAATAATGAGAAGAAAATAATTCCAAATGAAATGATACAACATATTCTCAGATAGCTCGTTCCCATTGAAACAACCTCCGGATCAACTGTCTGTGATGAGATGTATGCTTTTACTCCAAAAATTCCAAATAACAAGCATATTGCATAAATGATTATTCCTAAAAATAAGCTGTTTCCTGCAACTTTTGCAGCCTTTTTCTCATTTCCCTGTCCCAGGGTTCTCGCAAGAAGTGCATTAGTCCCCACACCAGTTCCAATTCCAACCGCCACCATTAGCATCTGAACAGGGAACACAAGTGTAAGTGCATTAAGTGCAGCCTCACTTCCTCTTCTCATGTTTCCTACAAACGCACTGTCTACAATATTGTAAACAGCCTGCAATGCCATTGATAAGATCATCGGTATTCCCATCTGTACCATGAGCTTATTTACCGACATTTCTCTCATTTTGTTACCTTCAGCCATCTTAACTAAATCCTCCTTTTCTGCATAAAAAAAGTGTGAACTTATCTGATAAGCCGGACTTACGCTGATAAGCTACACACTTTCGATGATATTATATATTTTAATAATGTGCGACATCAGTTGCACAAAAAAACGAGTAGCAAAACTGGATTTACGCTAATCTGCTACTCGTTCAAAAATCATTATATTTTCTTTTTAGTGAAAAGTCAAACAAAAATTGTCACAAAAACTATTCTCACATAAAAACTATTCTTTATTATACATAACAAAATATCATACAATATCTTCTACAACGCAGTTCCTTTCTTTGGAATAAATAGATGGCTCATATCTGCATGTTCCAGATTAAGCAGTGAAATTTTTTTATCAATTCCACCTCCATATCCTGTCAGACTTCCGTTTGTACCTACTACACGATGACATGGAATAATAATGGAAATCTCATTATGTCCAACGGCTCCTCCGACTGCCTGGGCAGACATACGGGGAACTTTTTTCACTTCAGCCATCCGGCGAGCAATCTCTCCATATGTGATCGTCTGCCCATAGGGAATCTGCAATAGGAGCTGCCACACTGCCTGTCTGAATGTTGATCCTGCTGGATGCAGAGGTGGCGTAAATGGGGGTTCTTCTCCGGTAAAATACAAATCCAACCATTTTTTTGCTTCTCTGAGAATCTCCGTTTCCTGTAAAATTCTTTCATCTGGAAGTGTATTTGCAAAATATTTCTGTCCTTCGAACCACAAACCAGTAAGTCCTTCTTCATCAGAAGCTAAAAGGATATTACCAATCGGGGATTTGTATCTACTGGCATATATCATATTTATTCCTCAAAAATTATACCTAAGAAATATATCAGAGTCTTGAATTACTTATTGTACCCGTCTGTTCTTTTTATCATCATTATATCATGATCGACACCTCCGGTGTCTGAAGCTGCTTTGCAGCGATCATGATCGCCATTCGCCGCTCGCACTGAAAAAGCGATGCTTTCTCCTGCTCGCTAACACTCATTATATCGTAATTCACTTTATTATACCCCATTTTATCTCCTATGCATATCAAATTATATTCATAATAAAATATTGTCACTGAAACAGGAGTTTATCATAAAGTGTTCAAAGTGTTCAAACTTTTGGAAACAAAAAAGAGAAATGCTGTGAATTCAACATTTCTCCCATTTTCAATTAATGCCGCAGACCGGAATCGAACCGTTTTAAGTAATCAAAAATACTGATAGAAAGGGGCTTTGGAGACTTCATCACGGTTGCGGTGTTCAAAAAGTGTTCAAACGTTTGTCGCATACAAACTAAAAAGTTGTTACTTTCTGCATAGTGTATTTCCTAAAATGATAATTACTACGACATCAACCAAAATAATCCCCAATGCAATATATACAAAAAATGCAGGCAAAATATTTTCAAGCAAGCCCATTGTCAATGCAAGAATTGCTATAATAGACATTCCAATTCCCATTGTTCTGCATAACTTCTTTTCATCATATTTTTCCTTTTCTTCTTTTGAAGCCGTATTATATCCGGAAATAAACCAACTCCCGTGTCCAGAAAGTAAAATAATAGAAAATACAGCAAATATCACAAAGACAATCCACACTATCCAATCAGAACCTGTTGCTAAATCTACTAATTTCATTTATAAGCACCTCCTTAAATTCCGTTTTTCTTAATTCGATAAACTGAAATTTATAACAGTCCTTCTGCTTTTACCCGAATTGCATAAAACTCTTGGAATGTATCTGGTTCGTCCATTATTGTTTCTTTCATAATTTTTAATCTCCGTTTACCAACTCGTCTATCCAATACAGCAAATATTTTTACGATTAAATTTTCACTTTTAAGGCTTGTTTCAATATCTTGATTATCAAACTCTGCAAATGCATTATAAAAACAGCGTTGGTCAAAAATTCCCAATTTTATAGCTACATCGTCCATATACGCATTTTCTACTTTTATGCGTTTCTCATATTTTTCGTCTTGGGGAAACATGCCTGCTTTCGACCAATTGTTCCAATAGCATCCTTTGATGATTTCTTTTCCATCATATCTTATTGCCGCCCGTCCCTCATGGTCGGGACTCTTACTATATGATGTTACATAATACTGAATATGACCTTGCAGACTTTGAGCCAGATATTCCGTTTCCAACTTTTTTCTTATACCACTCCATGTTGCCATTCATTATTCTCCCCAAATACCGATTTGTCTGTTTCATGTTATACACAGTATAATTCCATTTTATAAAATATTCAATTAAAAAGGTATGCGAATATTTTTTATTTCCGCATACCCATTTATCACTTTATTCTTTTACATATCGAATTAACTCACCAATTTCACATTCAAAATAGTTGCATAGTTTACAGATTAAATTTGCGTCCAGTCTTTGAAATTCATTTCTGCAATATCTATTGAAATTTGACCTTGGGATATCGAGTTCCTTACAAATCATATTCTTACTGATACCTTTTTCTTGTAACAGTTCTTCTATTCTTAATTCTAAATGTCCATAATTCATGTTCCGCACCTCTACATAAAGTATATTTATTAAATCTTTATGTAGTAATTCACTATATAGTGAGGTACTATATAGTCAGTCCCTTGTTAATAACACAAAAGAGGTATGTACATGAAAAAGAAAATCATAGCAACAATCACAATGCTCTGTTTACTGACCGTTCTCTATAATTATCTCAGACTGCCGGACTATCATATTACTAACAGCATATCCTTTAGCAGTGCAGATACCAGAGATACTGAATTGACTGTAATTGTTTACAAATGTTGGGGAATTGATGGAGTAATCAAAGACATTGAAAACGAACATAACAAAATTAACGGTACACCTACCACCTTGGAAATCAACCTCTATTATCCAACTTATTACTTGCACAATAATAGCAAGCCGTTCCGAACTGTAACCATTGAATATAATAAAAAGGAATAGCACTCTATTACTGCTTTTGAAGTAGTATCGGCTATTCCCTCTCCTTATATTCTTTTGTTCGTATTTTCGCAAACTAACGTTCCGCAAGGATGCCCAGTGCGACGGGTCCTAACAGGGCGGCGGGTCGACTGGGCAAGTGGTCGGCTGAGAAGCATTTTCTACTCAACGACATATTTAACGTTTGATTCTCTCCGTCCCTCATATTTCTCCTGTGCCAACAGTTTATCAAGAAATTCTGACACTTCTTCCATGTCTTCACTGTCTATCAAATCCAGTTTTATCAATACATCAAGGTCTGTCTGATTCTTCGGTTGTATTGAGATCGGCTGAGATGTATCCACAACCACTTTCAACTGTTTTGTCTTATTTGCTGTTTCAATATCCGTAGTTAATCCCATAACGTGGCTTTTACTCACGCCGAATATCTGTGATAATTTTTCCCATATAGATTCATCTCTCGGCGTTCCGTTTCCATTTTCATAGTTCGTAAGCATACTTTGTGAAATGCCTAATTCTTTTGCAAGTTCCGCAACGGTTATATTCTTTTCTTTCCGCAATTCTTTTATTTTATTCATAGCGAACCTCCTTTATAAGCACATTATATTTCATCAAATTTTCTCTGTCAATCTTTTTATCGGATATTCAGATATTTTCTATTGACATTCTGCAATGCTTGTTTTATCATAAGATTATCTTAATATCTGATAATCAGATATCTATAAGGAGGTGAAACGATGATTAGAGGAAATGACTTTATTTTAAATCCAGACAAACTGCAAGAGGAATTTCAGTTAGTAGAAGTTTCTGACTGGGTAGACTTTTCTACAAAAGAAAAATTAGGATTCTACTATACAGTTCTTCTTCCAAAATTAAAGTTTGAAAAAGTCAAAGTAGGCATTAAAGCTAACACAGCGATTGTTACCAACGAAGAACTTGAACAAAAAGGGCAGATTCCAGTCTCATTTGATGGATTACATACTTGGGCTAGTCTCTATAATGGACGTCTTTCTGTCAAAGCAGAAGCTTCCAATATCAGAAAAGTGGGAATGAAATAATTTCCCTACTATGTCAGCCAGTCAGTGCCGGACAACGTCATAGGTGCTGAACTGGCTGACCTCTATACTTGATATATAAAACAACATCTTCCGAAAACAATCGGAACATTCATTACAAAAATTGGGATATGAGGTGAGATTCGTGAGCAAAACAAAAGAGTGTTTTGCATACAATACGAAAATCATTGAAACTCCTACTACAAAAGAAGTATATATTTACGAAAACCCTATTTTTATTCACTCGAAAGAAAAGGCAGATTTAACAGACACAAGTAACCGAAAAAAATTTGATGAAATGTCAGCTCATAAGCAATATGACAGTTTAAAACGCAAGCAGAAGCATTACGAACAGGCTCGTTGGGATATTGCCCGTATTGTTGACTGCAACTTTGATAACAAAACAAAATTTGTAACGCTGACATTTAAAGAAAACATTCAGGAAATCCTGATAACTAACCGAGAATTTAAGTATTTTATCCAGCGATTAAATTATTATTTGTACCATACCAAAACCCAGTTATTAAAATACCTTGCAACGTGGGAGAAACAGAAGCGTGGAGCAATCCATTATCATGTTATTTTCTTTGATTTTCCGTATATAGCAAAAGAAAAATTACAGAATTTATGGTCACATGGATTTATTAAAATCAATCGCATTGATGTAGACAGCAAAGAAAACAGAGGTCGTTATCTTAGCAAGTATTTTGGAAAAGACCTTGATTTGAAAGAACATAAGAAAAAAGCCTTTTTTAAATCTCAAAATCTGAAAGTTCCACACGAAACAAAAGTCATGCTGACCGAAGACATTTTACATGACTTACAAAAAGAAAATATCGTCTTTCAGAAAGAATACACAAGGCAAATTTACGATACCAACGCTTTCTTATCTACTGGTTCATGCTTAAAGGACAGCAGTGTTATCTACATCAAAATTAAAAAAGAAAATCCTTGCGTAAAGGGGGAATCTTATGGATAATCCCGTTACGTTTTCAGATATAACATTATTGAATACGTTAGCCACCTGTGCTAACATGACCACAGATGAAGTCTTCAAAGATTTTAAAATTATGGCAAATAAAAAAATCTTGAAGAATCACAAATATGAAATTTATTACTCGGAATCAGAAAAAAGCTGGCGTACTTATTTACCCGATGAAACCAAACCTAACAAACGCCGTCCTGTTAAGAGGAAGAGTAAAGAGAACCTTGAAAAAGAAATCATCAGATTTTATATCGAAAAGCAGAAAGCTGAAAACCGTCAGAATGTCACACTAGAAGAATTATATGCTGAATGGCTTTTGTATAAAAGAGATTATACTTCCGTAAAAGCAAAAACAATTCAAGAATATGTATCTGAATGGAATAGATTTTTCAAAGATACAGAACTTGTTAAAATGAAGATAGGCGAAATCAAACCAATCACGCTTATCCGCTTTTTCAGAGAAGCTACAAAAGACCGACAGTTCACGCACAAGCGAGTCAGTAATGCCCGTTCTGTTTTGAATGGAATCATGAGTTATGCGATCGAAGAAGAAATTATATCACATAATCCTGTCTCTGATGTGAATTTCAAACAGTTTACCTATAAGCCAGTAGAAGTACAAAGTGACAATGTATTTTCCCGTGATGATACGCATAAGTTATTAAATTATCTTCGGTGTATCATAGAGCCATATTCTCTTGCAATACAGTTATCTTTCTATCTGTTTATCCGTGTTGGAGAAACAAAAGCTATCCGTTGGGAAGATATTGACTACAATAACAGGCTTGTATATCTTCACAGACAGGCGACCTGTGAACGTACATTGAATGATGATTTAACATTCTCAAGCCGAAAAGTAAAAGTAGTAAATCAAATGAAAGGAAATACTTCTCATGGATTCCGTAAACAGTTCCTTACAGACGAAGCACTTAAAATTCTTCACAAAGCAAAGGAATTAAATCCAAATGGAATATATGTCTTTGAACCCAACGGCGAGATTATGACAACAGACAGCTTTAATCGCCGTTTGAAGAAATATTGCAAAGAAGCCGGTGTTCCTTATCATTCCAGTCATAAAATCCGCTTTTACAATGCTTCAACAGCTTTTGACGGAAATAATCTTACAACCCTTAGTTATTTAATGGGACATAGTGAGACAGCTACAACATTGCATTACTTGCGGAATGTCAATAAGAGGAAGAATGACAGGCTTGCTTTTCAGAATCTTGGTATTTCATCATAAAGTGTTCAAAGGTGTTCAAACATTTTAAAACAAAAAAATAAGAGAAACGCTGTAAATTCAACGTTTCTCCCATTTTTAACTAATGCCGCAGACCGGAATCGAACCGGTACGGGTATCACTACCCACGGGATTTTAAG
>OLQL01000611.1_pt1 | contig 36442 bp, 44 predicted proteins | sample 1672971 | NCBI WGS metagenome assembly OLQL01 (sample SAMEA3136742, study PRJEB25190) | human gut metagenome | biome: human gut; feature: human-associated habitat; material: faeces | place: Austria | collected 2013
CGGCCAGAAGTGGGTCAGGCTATCAGAAAAGCAGCGAGCGGCGGCTGGATAGAACAGTCGATACCGCCCGTAAATCGGTACAGGGCATAGTCCCGCCCATGCGGTGAGAGCTGGTCTCGGTGGCCAACACCGTCCGCAAGTGGGTGTGGGGTGAAACCCTGCTCATGCGGCGAGTGTTCGTCTCGGCGGCCAGCAATGTTCGCAAGTGGGTGCAGGGTGAAACCCTGCTCATGCGGCGAGTGCTGGTCTCGGCGGCCAGCAATGCTCGCAAATGGGTGCAGGGCAAAGCCCTGCTGGAAAGGAATGATTTTATGGATAAGACCATGACGGCTTTGATCATTATGGATGGCTTCGGCATCAATCCGGCTCATGAGGGCAATGCGATCTATCAGCAGGGCACGCCTCATCTGGACGCGCTGAAGGCCAAGTACCCCTATACCCAGCTGGGCGCCAGCGGCATGGACGTGGGTCTGCCGGACGGCCAGATGGGCAATAGTGAAGTGGGCCACCTGAATATGGGCGCTGGCCGTATCGTGTATCAGGAATTGACCCGTATCACCAAGGATATTCAGGATGGCGAGTTCTTCAAGAAAGCGCCCCTGATCCATGCCCTGGATACCGCCAAGGAGACCGGCAAGGCCGTTCACCTGATGGGTCTGCTGAGCGACGGCGGCGTGCATAGCCACAATACCCACCTGTATGCTCTGCTGGAAATGTGCAAGCAGCGCGGCGTGAAGGACGTGTATGTCCATTGCTTCATGGATGGACGCGACGTGCCCCCCACCAGCGGCATCGAGTACGTGAAGGAACTGGAAGCCAAAATCAAGGAAATCGGCGTGGGCAAGATCGCCACCGTCGAGGGCCGCTATTGGGCCATGGACCGCGATAACCTGTGGGATCGCGTGCAGAAGGCCTATGACGCCATGGTGCTGGGCGAGGGCGTGAATGCCGATAACGCCGAGCAGGCCGTGGAGCAGAGCTACGCCAAGGAAGAGACCGACGAGTTCATCAAGCCCACCGTCATCATGGAAAACGGCAAGCCCGTGGCCACCATCGGCGAGGGCGACAGCGTGATTTTCTATAACTTCCGCCCCGACCGGGCCCGCCAGCTGACCCGCACCTTCATCATGCCCGATTTCGACGGCTTCAAGCGCGGCAAGGGCTATTTCCACGTCAACTTCGTCTCCATGACCCAGTATGACGAGACCTTCACCGGCCTGGAAGTGGTCAATCCCCCGGAAGAACTGACCAACACTCTGGGCGAATATCTGGCCAAGAATGGCAAGACCCAGCTGCGCATCGCCGAGACTCAGAAGTACGCCCACGTGACCTTCTTCTTCAACGGCGGCGTGGAGAAGCCCAACGAGGGCGAGGATCGGGTGCTGATCCCCTCCTCCAAGGTGGCGACCTTCGACCTGAAGCCTGAAATGTCCGCCTACGAGGTGACGGAAAAGGCCATCGAGTGCATCAACGAGAAGAAGTATGACGTGATGATCCTGAACTTCGCCAACTGCGACATGGTGGGTCATACCGGCGTGATGAAGGCTGCCGAAAAGGCCGTGGAGACCGTGGATATCTGCGTGGACAAGGTGGTCAGCGCCATTCTGGCCAACGGCGGACGCGCTTTCGTGACTGCCGACCACGGCAACGCCGATCAGATGATCGACCCCAAGACCGGCGAGCCCTTCACCGCTCACACCACCAACCCCGTGCCCTTCATTGCGGTGGGCCCGGAGATGATCGGCCGCAAGCTTCGCACCGGCGGACGGCTGGCGGACATCGCCCCCACCATGCTGGAAAGCATGGGCATGGCGATTCCCGCCGAAATGACCGGCAAGAGCCTGCTGGAAAAGTAAGAAGCATAGCACAAAAGGAGCGCTCCCCGGCGAGGGGAACGCTCCTTTGTCATTGAAAAAATGGATTATTGTTTCTTATCCGTATTTTCCAATGCTTTGCGAATGGCCTTCAAATCCGAAGCTATTTCGAGGAAAACCATCGTACCAGCCACAGAAAGGAAAGCAAATAAGAAGGAAGCAACGATGATAAGTAGACCATACTCTGTATGAGAATGGTAGGAAAAGTAGGGTATGGCAAGAAACCAACCTAGGATGATAATGGCAAAGAACCATATCCATGAGAAAACCTTTAGCCCACTAATCCAGCTGGAGGAAGAACCTCCATTTGCATCCGCAACAACGATTGGGGTCATAAAAAGCTCGTGGGTATCCAAATAATGCTGCTTGAGACTTCGCTTGTCTTCTTTTGACATCGCGGAAAACGCTTTGTAATCAATGTCTGTTTCCACCAGTTCACGATGGCAGTTCGGGCAGACTGCTGTCTTTTCATCCGCTTCATGCGAATACCAATGCTTACAATTTGGGCAGACATATACTCTTCTGTTTTCCATAGTAAAGCCTCCGATTTTTTATTGAACGTCCAAGACGATAACCTAATGATAGAAGAATCCCGACGAAAAGTCAAGAAAACCCCGGCTCAGCCCTTTCGTCTGGATGAACCGGGGTTCAGTTATAGCAGGATGTTCCGATAATCGGTGGGGGAGACCCCCTCCATCTCCCGGAAAAGGTTGTAGAAGGTGGTGTACTGGGAGTAGCCGACGGCCTGAGCGATCTCCGCTATGGAAAGACGCGGGTCGGCCAACATGGTCTTGGCCATTTCCATGCGGCGCTTGCGCACGTGCTGGCGGAAGGGAATGCCCGTCTCCTGCCGCAGCAGGGCGGAAATGTAGTTGGGGCTGACGTAAAACCGGGCGGCCATGCTTTCCAGACTGATGTTCTCCATGGCATGGAGCTGGATGTAGGCCAGCGCGTCCCGAGCCAGCAGGGAAGATTTGCCCCGCTTGACCTCCAGACTGGCTTTCAGGGAATCACAGATGTTGGTAAGGCAGGTATGAACGTCCTCCACACTGCCTACGAACCAGGTCTCATATAGTGCCTGACTGGCCGCATCGTTTTCGGGGCAGCCGAATTTCTTCTGCAGCGACATGGCGTACAGCGATACCAGCGCCCGCAAGTTGGAATACTGCTGGCCGCTCATCTTCAGGATGGCGTCCGCCGCGGCATTGGCCGATTCCTGCGTCAGCTCCGCTTTCTCGATCAGGGCTTCCATCTGCTTGTATACGTCCGTCACCCGCTTGGCACCGGGCGATTTGGCGTAAAACTGGATGGTCAGGGGCGCGTCCATCAGGGAAATATCCCACAGAGCCCGCCGAGCCTGCTGATAACTGGCGCGCACGTTGTTTTTGGAAGAACCGGGAAGACTGACCCCGATGCGAAGCCCATCCGATACCTGACGGCCGATCTCGTCCGCAATCTGCCGGGCCTGCTGCTGGTAGTCCGCAACCCCCTGCGGAATCACGAACATCACCACGGAGTCGTACAGCAGCAGCGTTTCCGCACTGATCTGCAGGCGCTGCACCGTTTCGTCCGCCAGCGCAAGAATTTCCTTGGAGGCCTGCTGGCCATTCTGGCTCTGGATCACCATCATATAAAAGGCGTTGAAGGGGAGGGTTTCATCCTCCAGAGATTCGTCCGGCTGATCCTGATACTGGCCGATATTGGTCAGCATACTCAAAAGCTGCGCCTTGCGCCGCACCCGCTGAGCCTGCCGGAGCGCTATGGAATAGGACGGCTGCATTCCACTGCGGCTGACCAGCCGTTCCAGCGCGGCGGCCATGGCGGCTTCGTCCACCGGCTGGGGCAGGTAGTCGAACACCCCCAGCCGAATGGCACGCAGGGCTGCGTCAAAGGAACGCTCTGCCGAAATCACCATCCAGTGCAGCGCCAGATGGACGTTTTCGATAAAATCAAGGGCCTGTTCATGATTTATCAGCACCATATCGGGAATGGAGCGGTAGATCTCCTCCTTGCCTTTGGCAAGGCTGTCCGCCATGGCGACGACCTCCACGCCCTTTTCCGCAGAGACGATCAGCTGCCGGTAGCGTTCCAACCTTTGCCCGTCCGGGGCGATCAGTACGGCTTTCAGCGCCATGAGGGAACTCCTTCTTTCGGAATGTCAGGCCTGTTCCGCCTGCGGGGCAGCGCTTCGCTTGCCCAAAATGGTGGTGCGGTAGTAGATCGTCAAAAGCAGCGAGCACATGGCCCAGCCCACGGGATAGGCCACCGCAATGCCGGTAAGCGGGTTGCCGAAGAAATTCTTGATGACGAAAAGGTACGTCTGACGGAACAACACGAAGGAGAACAGCATCAGCAGCATGGGAATGGTGCTCTTGCCTACGCCGCGCAGCGCGCCGCTGTAGGTCTGGTTATAGCACATGAGGAAATAGAACGGTGCCTGCAGCGTAATGAAATGCTGAGAGAAGTCCAGTACCTCTTTTTCGTTGGAAAACATGGTGGACAGCGGACGGGCGAAGGCGACCATGACGACGCTGCACAGGATGGTGATGCTGATGGAAAGGATCTGCGCGTCCCGAACGCCCTTGCGAGCCCGGTCGATCTTCTGCGCGCCGTAGTTCTGGCCCACGAAGGTGGTGGAGGCCATGGCGATGGCCTGCATGGGGATCAGGGTAAAGGCGTCCAGCTTGTTGTAGCTGGACCAGCCCGCCATGCAGGCAGAGCCGAAGAAGTTGATATAACCCTGAACAAATACGTTGGAGAAGGAAGTGATAGCCTGCTGAATGCCGCTGGGCAGACCGATGGAGATGATCCGCTTAAGGGTGGGAAGATCAATGCACAGCCGGTTCCAGTGAATGCCGTAGGGCGCATGATCCCGGGTCAGCACGAACAGGGTCAGAAGCGCGCTGAGAAACTGGGCAATGATGGTGGCATAGGCCACGCCTTCTACGCCCATGCCCAGCACCACCACAAAGATCAGATCCAGCGCGGTATTGATAACGGCGGAGAAAACCAGAAAGTACAGCGGGCGGCGGGAATCGCCCACGGCCCGAAGAATGCCGGAACCCATATTATAAAGCAGCAGTCCCAGCAGACCGGAAAAATAAATGGTCAGGTAGGTATGCGCCTCCGGGAAGACGTCCTCCGGGGTGGACTGGAGCCGCAGCAGCGTGTCCGCCCCCAGAACGCCCAGAGCGGTAAAGGCCACGGCCAGAATAAAGGTGATGCTGATGGAGGTATGCACGGCTTTGTGCAATCCTTCGTGATCGCGGCTGCCGTAGCATTGGGAAATGATCACGCTGGAGCCGGTGGAAAGGCCGGCGGCGAAGCCCACCAGCATGTTGATGATGCTGGATGTGGTGCCTACGGCGGCCAGCGCCTCCTTACCTACAAACTGCCCCACCACAATGGTATCCACCGTGTTGTATAATTGCTGGAAAATCAGCCCGATCATCATGGGGAGAGAAAACTCGATCAACTGGCGCCAAATGCTTCCCTGCGTCATGTCCGAGTCCAGACGTCTGCTCTTTCTGGCCATTTTCATTCCTCCTATTCAGCCAAAACGCATAAAAATACCTTATCACAATCCCAGCGGCAGGTCAAGAAAACGTCAAATTTTGATCGTGCGCGGCAAAAAAGCCCCGAAGGGCCTTATTTGCGGAATGTCCATAGCTTGTTGACCACGAAATTGAGCGGGATGGTGACGATCAGCGTCAGGATGGGGGAAAGCCACTCCGATAGGCCGAGGACCTGCACTTCCAGCCACATCAGCAGCGTGGACAAAAGAAAGGATGCGCCGTAGGAAACATAGCTTTTCCCCAAACGGAGCCACAGCTCCTTTCGGGTGGCGGCGCTTTTTTGAAAGACGAAGCGGTTGTTCCAGTAAAAGGCGTTCAGCACGCTGACAGCCCAGCCCACGAAATTGCCCCACAGGTACAGCGACGGGTCGATCCAGATGAAAAGATAATTGATCCCCAGTGAAAGCAGGGTGTTGACCGCGCCCACCAGCCCGAATTTGACGAACTGGGTCAGCCACTCCCGCAGCTTTTCATTTTGGGAAAGAAAACCGGGCAGCTTCATCGGAGGCCCCTCCGATCCAGCGGCACTTCGCCGTCGGCACGCTCGATCAGGTAGGGGGGACGGCGGCGGGCCGCGTCAAAGGTGCGCCACAGGTACGCGCCCAGCAGGCCCAGCGTCAGCATGATAATGCCGAAGGCCAGCAGCTGGAAAATGAACATCATGGTCCAGCCGGTCACGTCGATCCTGCCGGACAGCTTGCTGATGAGCGCGTCCAGCGCCCAGAGGATCGACCCTGCGCAGCTCAGGCCGCCCAGCCATGTCACGATGGTGATGGGCAGCGTGGAAAAGCTGAACAGGGTGTCGGCCACCAGCCGGAGCTTCTTGCGAAGCGTCCATTTGCTGGAGCCGATCTCCCGGGCCCGGCGAACGTAGCCCACCGTGGAGGTCTTGAAGCCCGCCCAGAGAATCTGACCGCTGAGGGCGCTGTTGGGCTCATCCATCCGCTCCAGTACCTCAATGACCTTGCGGTCCAGCAGATACACGTCGAAGCCGGTCTTGGGCATCTGGGGGAAGGCGAATTTCCGGGTCAGGGCGTAGTAGGCGTTGGCAAAGAAAATCTGCATCCGCCCTTCCTCCCGGCCTTCCCGGACGGCCAGCACCACGTTGTTGCCCTCGGCCCATTTTTCGTACATGTCGTAGATCATTTCCGTGGGCTCCTGAAGGTCGGCGCATTTGACCACGGCGCAGTCACCCGTGCTCTGTACAAGGCCGCACAGCACCGCCGCGTCGCTGCCGAAATTTCGGCTCAGGTGGTAGATATGGATGCGCTCGTCCTGCGCCTTCAGTTCTTCCATCACCTGATAGCTGCGGTCGCCGCTGCCGTCGTCCACCATGACGATTTCCACGTCAAAGGGGTTGTCCCGGTCCAGCAGCTTTTCCTTTAGGTCGGCGTACAGGGGGCGCAGGTTGTCTTCATTATAATAGACGGGTACCACGATCGACAGCTTAGGCATGGGCTTTGACCTCTCTGACAAATTCATCGTGATCGCGGATGTATTCCTCCGCGTCGTAGTGCTCGCTGGACAAAACCAGCAGGATGGAATCGGGCGAAAAATCGTACATATCCTTCCAGATCATGGGCGGCAGATAAATGCCCGTGTGGGGCCGGTTCAGGGAGAACACCGCCTCGTTGCCCAGCCCGTCGTCCACCCGGATTTTGCTCTGGCCGGACACGTTGATGAGGACAAATTCGGAGCGCCGGTTGGCGTGCTGGCCCCGCACCACATCCCGGTCGGAGCCGTACATATAAAAGATGCGCTTGACCACAAAGGGAATGTCCTGCTCGCCCTCCACCACCACCAGATGGCCCCGCTCGTCGCCGTGCTGGGGAAAGGTCAGCATTTGTACTTCACGTCGGTTCATACGGGTGCGCCTCCGTTTTCGGATAACAGATTTTTCGTAAAGATGCGGTTGAGAGAGTGCTGGGTGCCGTATCCCTCTTTGTTCAGGATCAGGCCGGTGTTGAGCACCCGCCCCCGGTCGTGGGTGCAGGTGCCGAAGCTGACGGCGCTGCAGTTCCGGCGCAGGCCTTCCCGGATGACCGCGTCGTAGAGCAGCGTGGAGGGAACATAGGCGGTAATGCCGGTATCGGTGGCCAGATATTGGGTGTGCAGTACATTGGTCTGAGCGAAATAGAACAGGCAGGCCGCCGCAGCCAGCGCCCCCTCCGGGGTGCGAAGCCCCAGAAAGCTGACCTCGTCCCGCAGCCGGGAATGACGGAAGTCGATCAGTTCTTCTGCCGTGTGGACAGGCACCGCGTCAAATTTGCGCAGGTTCAGACACAGCAGCGCGTGAAACTGGCGGATGTCTTCTTCCGCTTCCAACATTGCCTCGGAAAGCCCCTGCTTTTCCGCTTTTTTCAGGTCGTAGCGCTTGTTAAAGGAATAGGCCTTCCGCAGTTCGTCATAGGGCCTGTCCAGCGGAAGCCAGCAGGAAATTTCTGTCTCCTGTGTATATCCCTGCTGGTATAGGGCGTATTCCAGCGCTTCGTCCGGCTGACGGCTGAACAGGGCGGAGGTCTGCTTCAGTTCCGCCAACTCGTAGCCGTCGGCCAGAAGCTGCCCGTTCAATGCGGAGACCAGCTCCACCAGCTTGGGGGCCCGCTGCAGGGAAGGGGCGACGATCAATCCGCCGAAGGTGCTGCCGGGGTGGGAACGAAAGACGCGCCGCCCGCCGATCAGCCCATCGGCGGCGGGGCAGACAGCCACCAGCTCCTGTTTGTGGAAGATCATCCGGGAATCGTCCCGGAAACGGCCGGTAGGGTGATAGTTCAAAAAACGGCGGGTCTGCAGAAAAGTGCCGTTGGCGGACTGCTCCATGACGAAGCTGTCCCAGCGCTCCTGCTGTTCCTCCGTATAGGGGAGAACGGAAAAGGCAGACATGGCTTAGTCCCTCCCCGGCGCAAAGGCATTAATGGAGTCGATCACGAAATCCTGCTCCTCCCGGGTGATGCCATTGTACATGGGCAGGCTCAGCACTTCGTCCGCATAGCGCTCGGCGATGGGAAAATCGCCCCGATGGTAACCCAGATAGGCATAGGCCCTGCTCAGATGGGGCGGGATGGGGTAATGGATCACCGTGCCGATTTCCCGCTGGGCCAGAAACGCAGCCAATTCGTCCCGGTATTCGGTATGGATGACGAACTGGTGCCACGTGCTGTCGCTGTCCGGACGGATGCGGGGCAGGCGGACGCAGGGGTTCGTAATGCCGTTCAGATACCGGGCGGCGATCCGATTCCGCTCCGCGTTCATCTCGTCCAGATGGGTCAGCTTCACCCGAAGCAGCCCCGCCTGCAGCTCGTCTAGACGGCTGTTGGCCCCCACCACGTCAAAGTGATAGCGGACGCTGCTGCCGTAGTTGCGGAAGGTACGGAATTTCTCCGCCAGCCCATCGTCATCCGTCAGGATGCAGCCACCGTCGCCGAAAGCGCCCAGCCCCTTGGTGGGGTAAAAGCTGAAGCAGCCCACATCGCCGAAGGTGCCCAGCGTTTTCCCGTGAAAATGAGTGCCGTGGGCCTGCGCGCAGTCTTCGATCACCCGCAGGTGATGCTTCCGGGCGATTTCCATTACCCGGCCCATATCGCAGCTCATGCCGTAAAGGTGTACGGGCATAATCGTCTTTGTGCGGGGCGTGATGGCCGCTTCGATTTTTTCCGCGTCCAGATTGTCATATTCGTCCGGCTCCACAAAGACCGGCGTTGCGCCCGCCTTCGTAATGCCCATCACACAGGCGATGTAGGCGTTGGAACAGACGATGACTTCGTCTCCCGGGCCGATGTCCAAAAGATGCACGCTCATCCACAGCGCGTCCAGTCCGTTGGCCAGCCCCACGCAGTGCTTCGCGCCCATATAAGAGGCAAATTCTTTTTCGAAATTCTTCACCTCCCGGCCCAGAATATACCAGCCGCTGCGGAGTACCTCCAGCGCTTTCTGCTCGTACTCGGGTGCGTAGAGATCATACATCCGTTTCAAATTATTGGGAATGATCTTCATGTCGGGCCACCTTTCTTCATTGCCGTGTACAGGGCCGGAAAGCCCTTGGCGGAACAGGATGATGATACCTTTTTTTCGGGAATGCGTCAAGGTGTCCGGCCGTTTGCACTTTTGCCCGGATGGTGCTACAATAGCCCAAACCAATGAAAGCGAGGGAACTGCCATGGAAACGAAGATCACCCGGGAGCAGGCATACGCCCTTTTGATCAAATACAATCAGGAACCCTTTCATATTCAGCATGCGCTGACGGTGGAAGGCGTAATGCGGTATTTCGCCCGGAAGCTGGGCTACGGCGCGGAAGAAGATTTCTGGGGGCTGGTGGGCCTTCTGCATGACGTGGATTTTGAAAAATACCCGGAGCAGCACTGCGTTAAGGCCCCGGAGCTTCTTCGGGAAATCGGCGCGGAGGACGCTTTCATTCACGCGGTGGTGAGCCACGGCTACGGCCTTTGTGTGGACGTAAAGCCGGAGTTGGAAATGGAGAAGGTGCTGTTCGCTACCGACGAATTGACCGGCCTGATCGGCGCGGCGGCGCGGATGCGCCCCAGCCACAGCGTGGCGGATATGGAGCTTTCCAGCCTGAAGAAGAAATTCAAGGACAAGAAATTCGCTGCAGGATGCTCACGAGACGTGATCCGTCAGGGCGCGGAAAGGCTGGGCTGGGAGCTGGACAAGCTGCTGGGCGATACCATCGAAGCCATGCGGCCCGACGAAGCGGCCATCGCCGAAGCAGTGGCAAAGCTGGGCTGATCGGACTTCCCAAAAATAAAAAGAACAGCACCCTATTTCCTGTTGGAAAAGGGGGTGCTGTTTTGCGTCAGGGAAAGTTTATTCCACGGCGGCAATCGCATCGTAGATCTGCGCCGCGCCGCTGATGACCGCGCTGGAGGACACGGTCACGCCGGAGATGGCGTCCACGTTTTCATTCATGACGGGGGTGGAAGCAAGGCCGGGAAAGCGGTCGGTAAATTCAGGCTCCCGGGTGCGGGTACCCAGATTGGCCGTCTCGGCAAAGTCGCTTCCGCCTACGGAAATCCCGGTGACGGTGCCATTATTATCTACGCCCATGACCACGACGATGGGGCCGCCAAAGCCCTGTACGGTGGTCTGGCCCACGTAACCGAGGGTGTTTCCATCCGCCACGGCCCGGTGCAGACTGGTCAGCGAGGAACCCTCCGGCAGCGCTTCCTCCACAAATTCCGTGGCGGAGGCCATGACGGAAGTGCGGGCGGCGTTGAGCGCAATGACCTCCTGCTCCGCGATGCTGTCCTTGGTGAGCAGGTTGGTGCAGCCGAGAGCCACTCCGGCAATGATGGTAATGACGCAGAGGATGAGCCAGGCTTTGCTTTTCATGGTTGGGTCGTCCTTTCATTTGCAGCAGAATGGAGAACATTCTTTTGAATAGGGAAACGAAGATGAACCTGCAGCCGGCTGGCGATCAGCCCCGTGACGAAGCCCATGGCCGCGCCCACCGGCAGCAGCAGCGCCAGATAGGAAATCAGAGAGGGCGTTTGCAGAAGCAGCATGGCCAGCAGCACCTGAGCCAGATTATGGGCCGCGCCGCCTGCCATGCCCACGCCGGTCAGGCTGACGCCGGGAACCCTCCGAAGGCACAGCATCGTCGCCATGCTGCAAAGGCCTCCGGCCAGCGCGTACAGCATGGAAAAGGGACTGCCGAAGAGAAGGCCGCTGAGCAGCACCTTGCCGGCCATCAGGCCGAAGCTCATGCCGCCGCCCAGCCACTCCAGCGAGAACATCAGCACGCAGTTGGAAAGCCCCGGCTTTACGCCCGGCATTCCCGTCAGGGGAATCAGGCTTTCCAGATAGCCCAGCACCAGCATCACGGCCAGAAGGAGCGCCCCCAGCGACAATCGTTGCGTGTTCTTCATGGCGTGACCTCCAGCCTTATGGATTCTTCGTCCTCGAAGACCAGTTCCAGTACCAGCTGATGGGGCAGGCAGATGATTTTCCCGCCCAGCGGCCGCAAACCGGCGTTTTCCGCCGTGACGCTTCCCTGCCGGAGACAATCCTGATTGCGGCAGTTGCTTTCCACCATGGAAAATCCTCCGGGAAAAATTCTCACCACATTGCGCACGCCGTTTTCACCTTCGAGGGTCAGCAATTCTTCCTGGTCAAGGGCGATCAGCCGGGTCTCCTGCCCGGGTGCGGAGATACGAACCATAGGCGTTCCTTTGGCCGTCTCTTTTCCCGTCCGACCGAAAAATAAATAGCAGAGAAACGCCAGCGCCAGAATTGCCAGCAAAATCCATCCGTCTTTCCGCTTCATACGGCCTCCGCAGCATTGCTTAGGATTATTATAGCATAGATGGGCAGAGGGGGCAAATCTTTTTGGGACTGTTTTAGTTTTACATCTAGGAAAGAGGCGATTTTAAACGGGCAAAACGCTGAAGTGGGACTTGAGAGATCGAGATGAATAACAAGTGACACAAACGTGATTTACTTTTATCATCAACGTTATATCAGCGCTGATGGAGCGCACGGCTATTCGGGATTATATCGAAACGAGAGAAGAAGGCATCAAAAAAACGCCGGGCGGACATTGAATACGATATTCACTATTGCTCAGTGATGAGTATGTCTGAAAGTAGGCGAAAAAGTACCTCCAACCCCTTGAAACATAAAGGGTTGGAGGTATGCATGTTTATCCAAATGTATGTCTTTTGGGCTAAAATCCGTTTTAGCCGCTGAAATTTACGTCAAAAAGTGCAAAACAAAAATCCCGGAAACCCTTATCAATCAAGGTTTCCGGGAAGTGGTGGGATTAGTAGGGCTCGAACCTATGACCTCCACGATGTCAAGAGACCGTAAAACCGTTGAAAAATAAGGACTTTCTGCACTTTCAAGCGTTCTTTTTCGGGAAAAAATAAGCGGAGAAATGCCTGTTAGAAACGAAGGTTTACTCGTTTGGAGGAAGGAGCAACACGTTAGCAACTTCGGTCAACAACTTAGGGACTTTTCCATACAACAAAGGGGTGTTGACAAACAACTTGGAAGGAACGGCGCACAAGATAGAAAGAATGACTTGTGCGTCGTTCCTTTTTGTATGGATGAATGGCTTTGTCGTGAGAGACAAAAAACGTAAAAGATATTCTTGCATTTTCTTGAATGAAAATGAGAAAAGTGGACATTATACATATGAATTTACACCGTTTTGGACAAACTTTGAATATAAATTCTAAAAAATGCCAATTTGTGAATAAACTTTCTTTGGCTTGAGACATAAAGAAAATGATTTATTCACGAGCTTCAAACATAGGCGGCATAAGGCGTTGAACGATTTTTATGCACTTTTCGTATAATCATTCAATTTGCGCGTTTTTCAGATATGCGTATAATAGCAACTGTGATCACAACAAACGGCTGCCGAAACAAATGCGGAAAACCCGCAGAAGGAGAATGAATATGAACTGCCGCAAGGGTTATGAGGTTAAGCTGGTTGACAAGCAGATTGTTTTGACGAGAGATTTTGCCCGCAAAGCCGCCGACGCGATGAGCAAACAATATGCAACGCTTATGCAAGTATGTGCCGCCTATCCTACCTTCACCGTGGTAAAATACACCATTAACCAAAAGGTGGGCCGGGAAAAATACGGCAAACTTGATTATAAGAATATGGAAGCGCTCATCAAGGAATGGGTTTCTGAGAATACCGAAGCGGCGCTGGAAGAATTTGAAAAGATAAAGCGGGAAGCTGCCTGTGCAAGCGGTTCCTATGGAATCGTAAAGAAGTGGTTCCTCGGGAAATACAAGGCCCAATATATCGCGCTTCACAAAGCCGAAAACTGCTGATATAAAGAAAGGAAGGAATCAACCTATGCGGAAGATGAACTGCGCCAAATTCAATTTTGATGTTTTCACCAAAACCCTGACCATTTCCAAGACTTTTGAACGCAACGCTGCCATTTACCAATCAACGGAACAGAAAATGATGAAAAAATATATGGAAGCCTATGGCGATGCGCTGACCATTCGCTATTATAAACCCCGCAACATCCACCAAGGCTTGACCTTTGAACAGATGGAAAATTACATCGGTTATACTCGTGAGGCGGAGGAAAACCTGAAACGCTTTCAGGATGTAAAGGAACTGTCTAAAAGTCAGAAAAGCCCATACAAGTATATAAAGGACTGGTTTTTACAGGAATACTCCAACTATTCCGCAACGCCGGAATTTGATGAGGACGGGTTTGTGGTGGTGAAAAAAGCGCCTGCTCCCAAAGAAACGAATGACAACAAAACAGAACCAGAAAAGGCCGAAAGCAACGAAGAAAAAATGGCGGAGGAACCCGTTGAAAGCACAGAAGAAACCGATGTTTCCGAAGTAGACTCTCTCTCCGCATAAAACATCGCAAAAAACAGATAAGGGGAAAACCACCTATGAGACTTGTCCATTGGCGAAAGACGATGCTCTTTCGCCTTTTTGTTTTTGGGGGATGAAGCCACAACTTTTGGGGTTTCGTCTACAAAATTTCAACTTTCAAATAACTTTCCTCACACTCCTCTTTTCTCCCGCTACCTCCTACCCGAAAAAGGAAGGAAAAACCATCCTCCCCATTTTATATATAGGCGCTTGTCCCGTAAAAACAGAAAAGGGAACCCCTTGTTCGCTGACGCTCACAGGGGTTCCCAAAAAAAGAAAAAGATACGATTTTTTTACTTGTCTGGTCTGCCAAATTTGGGGGATATGATATAGAATACCCCCTTTTTTGGCAGAAGAACCATTCTAAAATAACGGAAAATTTTTGCGGGAACCCGCGTAGCAACGCGAAGCGGGTTTCCCAAGGAAAGATAACGAGGAAGAACAGCAGAAAGAAAAAACGGGAAGTTCAAGTTTTTTTCCAAAATTTTTTGGTTCCCTAACCGGCGTAGCCGGAAGCGACCTTGAGACGTTGGCTGGTGCGGCAGCACCTGCCAATGGCGAATGGGAGCTTTTAGGAACCAACAGAATCATTAAAAATACTGTTGGAACTTTTCTGCTTCTCTATCTTCCCAATCACGATAAAGCGAAGATTCTTTTCCCGTCCGTTTTGGATGGTGTAGCCGCATTTTTGGAGACGGTCAAACAGTTTTTCGTAGGGAATGGGTTTGCCTTTGGCGCTTGGCAGCCGAATCCCAAGGCGGCCCCTTAAAATCTCCTTATCCTTCGTGAAAAGTCTAACATCCAGAAAAGCCTCTGGAACCCAAATTTCTCCTTCTTCCGGGTCATACAGATACAGCGTTTCAAGGTCTCCACGGTAGCGGCCTCTTGCCTGCGTTATGCTGGTTTCTTTGGAGGTGTGGAGGATGAAAAAGGAAAGGCTGCCGTAAAGGTTAATGGCGGTTTCACAGCTGGCGTTGAAAAGAAACAGGTCATATTGCGGCGGCACTTCTTCATTCTCCAGAATGTAGGTGCGGGCGGCAAGCTGTTCTTCCGTCATAGGGTGGGCTTCGTTGGCGGTGCTCCAAACGCAGATAGGTTTGCGGCCCGCTTGACGGGCAAGGGCTTCTATTTCCTTCATCTGCTCTATGTGGGCAACGTAGACGGCCCCTTTTTGGTTGGGAGGAAGTCTTTCCAAGACCTGACGGATGCCGGAATAGCGGATGATGGTTTTGTTCTCATATTGCCGCAAGGAAGCCGTATCAATAGAAATGGAATTTTGCGGACAGGACAGGCGAGAAAGCGATTCCGGTGTGGCGGTCGTGCCGACGATAAGGGTTTTGCCGCCCCATACCGCGTTGATGATGGCATTGCGGGCAATCTCCGCATAATTGGGCTGGGTTTTATCCTTATGGAACGTGGGGAAAATGACAAGGTTATGGATTTCGTCGCAGAGAATGACCTCAAAGAACGCGGCAAAATCAGGATTGTGCTTTGCCCAAACGCCGAATTGGGCGTAGGTGGTAATGACCACCTTGTCCGGCTCCAATTCATCCGCGCAAAAATAGCGGTTGGCAATGCTTTCTTCGTAGAAGTGATAGGGCATAGTCAGGGCCGGGTTCTTGGCAAGGCGTTCGTTGCCGTTTTTAGTATCTATCAAATAAAGGGCTTTCCGCGGACAGGAGGCCAACGGGGCGATTTTGTTGATGGAAGCGGTGGTCTTGCCGCAGCCGCAGGGAGCGGTGATAAGGTTCAAAGTGCCGCAGCGAAAACAGGACGTGTCCAGCACGTCCGAGAGGAATTTGCCGTTTTTCATACAGACAAAATATCTCCTTTATAATTTTTTATAAAAAGACATATTGAAACGTTTCTTTTTATGAATTGATTATACGCAAAATTTTCTGTTCTGTCAAAAAGAAAAAGCGTAGATTTTTTTCACACGCTTTTTCCCATAGGCTCTTCATCCATCACTTTTCGCAGTTGCTCTTCAAAGGCGGGCAAATCCGTTTCACAGGTATCAAACACGTCCTCTTTTCGCAAGGTTTGATACTTGTGGGCGGTAATATCCCGCATTCCCGCAATAGCCCGCCACGGAATTTCCCGGTGAGCATCCCGAAACTCCAATGTCAGACTTTTCACCAATTCGCCAATGTTAATGAGCGTCATAAAGACCGCCCGTGCCGTTCGTTCGTCCCGCATAAAATCCGCAAGGTCAAACCCGGCCAGCAAATCCCTTGTTATCGCAATTTCAGATAAAATCTTGCGGCAAATCTGCCGGTCCCGTTCGTTCAAAGCACCCGCACCACCTTTTGCGGCTGAATCATACTGCCAGCGGGCAGCGGAACGTGAACCACGTCCACAGGCAAGCCAAGCTGTTCTTCCAAATCATATTTCAGTTCGTTCAGGGTGATAAGCGACACGGAGGGACGGTCAAATTCTACCAGCAAGTCCAAATCGCTTTGGCTGGTAGCCCGCCCATCGGCATAGGAACCGAAAATGTGTGCTTTACGCAGGGAATAGGTGCTTTGCAAGTTTCGCAGCACATTGCGAATGGTTTCTTCCGTCGGCATTCTCCCACCTCCCTACAGGTAGTATAACACAAGGCGGGCGAAATGAGCAAGAAGGCTCTTACCGTATCTCCTGCTCCAAATCATCAAACTCCGGGGTGCTGAAAAATTCACCCAAGGTCATATCCAGACCGTCGCAGAGCTTCTTCACCAGATTGACGGAAACCTCTCGGCGTTTGGGGTCAAGCATACTATACACGCTGGATGGAGTAATGCCCGCCCGGTTGGCAAGCTCATTGGGCTTGATGTTGCGTTCTTTACAGATTTGCCGAAAACGGTCTGCCACGGCGTCCTTTACGGTCATCCCTATCACCTCAAGGACAGCATACCGAATTGTCCGCAAGTGCGTTTTCGCAGTTGCGTATTTTTGGAAATTGTTTTATAATGTGGATGAAAGACGCGAGTGCGTAAAGACAAAATAAGACAAGGGGGATTTCTGGTGAAAAGGGTAATTGCATTGGTTCTATTTGGTGCGGTGCTATTAGCGGCGCTACCGGCTATGGCACTTGATTTTGACTGCTGGAACTTGAACTACCTTATGGACGATTTTGGTGATGCCACAAAGTATTGGTATTTGGAAAATTACGCCGGTGTATTAATAAATGATAGACCAGCTTTGGGAGCAGCTGCTATGACTGTAAGTTACCAAATGATTGGTTTTTTTCTAATTGAAAATATAAATGTGGCAGATGGAACTGGAAAATTGGTTACTAATTCTACACTTATAGAGCAGGAATATAGAGTCAGTTTCAAAGATGATAATGGAAATAAGTATACGTGTACTGGAACTCAAGCAAGCGGAGAGGAACTAATCTGTGTAGAAAATATAAGAGCTGTTATGTTTGATGATAAAAAGCTCCAACAGCATATAAAAAATTATTCCGCTATATCAGAGATGCTCCGTAATAGCAAAGAAATTCAAATTGTTATTTCTTCGCCAAGCGGGAAAAAATACAGCTTTACCATTCGGGGTAATTCTTCGTTTATGGATGTATATCCATTTGAAGATGTTGGATCTTTTGCTCAGGGACTTGCTATGGTGAGCAAATTAGGACGATCTGGAGCTATTGATACAACGGGAAAGCTTGTTATCCCTTGTGAATGGAACTATGTAGGAGAGTTTAGCGAAGGCTTAGCGCTGGTTGAGAAAAACGACAAATGGGGTTTTATTGACACAACAGGAAACCTTATCATTCCCTGCGAATGGGATTATGCAGTTGGTTTTAATGAAGGGTTAGCGCTGGTTGAGAAAAACGACAAATGGGGTTTTATTGACACAACAGGAAATCTTGTTATTCCCTGCGAATGGGACGATGTGCGAGACTTTAGTGAGGGGTTGGCATGGGTAAAGAAAGATACGAGCTATATGTTTATTGACAAAACCGGAAATGTAGTTATTGGAAACTAAGAAGGTATTACTTTATAAGTATCCCGATGAAAATGACCATCGGGCAGAACCGGTCTTAATTTGAGAAAGGAAAACGCTTTATGAGTAATGTAAAATTATCGGATTCTGAAACTGTTATTCTCGCTACGGCTCTTTATTATAAAACTGGTTTGGAAAAACAGAGTTCCGAAAACTATAAAGAATATAAACGAATTTCTGACGAAGTGAGAAATAGGAAATCTGTTAATTCCTTTGATTTTGACAAGGTAAGAACTGCTATAGAACAATTCCTTGCTGAAATTGAAAACAATACCCTTCACAATATTTTAGACAAACTTGGAGCATGATACTATGGTTGCCCGCCTCCCCCAAGGAGACGGGCACTCTTTTTAATCTCCCTATTTGCTTCCTCCTCCTGCCCTTATCTTTCCTTGATAACCCCCGCCTGCCTATGCTATACTATTCATGTAAGGAGGGATTCCGATGCCAACGCTATCTATGTTCTATGGGATCATCGTTCGGATGTATAACAACGGGGAGCATAATCCGCCCCATTTTCACGCCTCCTATCAGGATTACAACGCCGTGTTCAATTTTGAAGGCGATTTGATGGAGGGAGAAATGCCAAACAAGCAGCGAAAGATGATAGCCGCTTGGGCTGAAATTCATAAGGATGAGCTGCTGGCAAACTGGGAGCTGGCAATGAGCGAGCAGCCGTTGTATAAGATTGAACCTCTGCGTTAAAAAGGGGGGAACCATATGAAAACGCCAGTGTGGGTCGTAAAGAGCGTTGTTCCGCAGGAGAATTACACGCTGCTTCTGACCTTTGCCGATGGAAAAAAGCGCCTTTATAACGCCAAGCCTCTGCTGAATAAGCCCATTTTTGCCGATTTGAAAAGCCTGCCCGTTTTTCTACAGGCCCGCGTCAGCGGCGATACCGTGATTTGGAACGATGATGTGGATATTGCCCCGGAACACCTGTATGAAAACAGCGTGCCGGTCAATTAAGAGCAAAAGCAAGCTCCCCATAGGGTTTTCGCTGATGAAAACGTCTATGGGGAGTTTTTTCTTCACTTTCCCATCCTCAAATACTTATACACCGTGGGCCTGCTCACCCCGCACACCCGTGCCAGCTCGCTTACATTCATCCTTCCCGCCGCATAAGCCGGATAGTGCTTCCAGAATACGGCGGGGATGTCCGCCTTGCTGCTTTTTCTTCTCCCAATCTGCCGACCTTTAGCCTTGGCGTTCGCTATTCCGCTTTTTACCCTTGCACGGATGATGGACAATTCCAACTCCGCAAAAACGGCGCTCATCTGGATAAAGGCTTGGCTCATGGGGTCAATCTCTCCGTTGCGGCAGTCCACGGTGATGCTGCCCACAATCATCAGCCGCAGCCGCTTTGTTTTGATGGTATGGACGATTTCGCATAGCTGCTGGGTGGAGCGGGAAAGGCGGCTGACCTCTGTGGTAATCAGCGTATCGCCGGGCCGGGCGGCTTCCAGCAGGCTTTCCAGTTCCTTCTTGATTTTTGCGTCCCCGTGTTCATATTCAAAGACGATGGTTTCCGCTCCCGCCGCTTTCAGTTCCTTGATTTGGCGGTGGATGTCCTGCTTGCTTTCGTTGGTGGAACACCGGGCATATCCGTAATTCATGGTTGGCTCCTTGCGTAAAAGAAAGGTTCAGGGGCCGGCTTTACAGCTTGGGCGGCAGGAAAAGGCCCAAAATGCGCGGGCTGATGAACCGTTTTTTTCTGTAAAGCCAACCATTTGTTTTTGTTGACAGGTCAGTCCTTGCCCGCCTGATGGAGAGCGTAGGCGTTTTGAAGCTCCCGAATATCGCTTTGCAGGGCGGTCAACGCCGTGCCCAAGGTGTCCAGCCCCGCCGCCTCCTGATACCGTTTCTGTTCCAACGCCATTGCATACAGCGGCATTACGTCGTTTTCATACAGCACGACCGCCCCTTCAATCAAAAGCCGCATATGTTCCAAGGTCTGTCCTTCCAAACGCTCAAAATCCATTGCTGTTTCCTCCCAAGCCCCGCGGGGAGTTTCTCCCCGCAGGAATTATCTTTTCGTTAGTTCAGAATCATTTCCACGGCTTTTTCCGCTTTGCCGGACGCGCTGACGATGAAACGCTTGTCATTGCGAAGAACGGACAGCCAGTTTTGAAGATAGGCCGTGCTGTTGCGAAAGCTCCTGTCCGTTTCCAAGCCCGCATGGTTGACCAACGCGGCGGCCCCGATTTCCGCAATCAGTTCTTCCTTGCTGTAGGCTTCTGAACCAAAAAACGCGGTCTGGTTTAGCCGGTTCAGGCGGCTTTCGTGGCCGGTGGAATGAATCATTTCGTGGAACAGCGTTCCATAGTATTCCGCCGTTTCCCGGAATTGGGCCAGCGTAGGCAGGGTGATTTCGTCGGTGGATGGGCAATAGCAAGCCTTGTCTCCCGGCTGATGGGTCAGCTTCACGCCGGACTTGCGGCAATAGGCTTCCGCCAGCCGTTGGGCGGTTTCGTCCGGGTTGGCGGTCTGGGGCAAGGGTTCCGTATGCTTGGGGGAAAGTCCCTCGCACTGGCTCAAATGAAACACGCTGTAATAGCGGAGAAAAGGGACTTCCTTTTCCTCTTGGGTTTCTTCGTCCTGCACCTTGAGGAATTTCCAGAAAACCACCATATGGGCCTTTTCGCCCTTGCGGACGCAGCCGCCCGCCTGCTGAACCTGCTTGAAGGTGGCGTATTCGCCCGGCTGGCCCAGCAGCATTTGATTCAGCAGGGAATAGGGCTTGCCGGTGGCGTAACTGACCGCCTTTCCGGCAGCAACCCACGGTTTTTGCCACGGGATGATACCCTGCTCCATTTGAGAAAGAATCCGGTTTGTGATTTCGGCGTATATGTCCAATTTTCCTTGCTTCCTTTCTTGCGGGGAGCAAGGCGGTTGTGGTAGAATGACCTTGCTCCCCGGATTTCTTGACAGTGATTTGTGGGGCGTTGCCTGAATGCTGTGGTAGGTGTTCAGGCTTTTTAATTAATGGAGAATCGCCGGGCCGTGGTGGTTTTGGTATAGGCGGCGGCAAGCTCCGCGTGGTCTTTTTTGAAGCGGGCGCTGTCAAACCGGCTGGCGGTGTAGGGCTTCCAACTGACCTTGAACGCTCCGGCCAGCAGGGTTTCTTCATCTCCCATCCGGGCCTTGACTTCATCCTCCAAAGTGGTGATTTCCGCTTCCAGTTCCTCCTTCATTCGTTTCAGTTCCATCAGTTCCCTGATTTTGGGTTCCATGTTGTGGTCGCTCATAGGTAGGCCTCCTTTGTGATGGGGAATCTTTTGTTCCCTCTTGACAGTTGTTATTATATCACGAAAAAAGTTATTTGTAAATAGTATTTCGTTATTTTATTTACGAAAAAGGTTGAAAAGTTTTGAACGGCGTTGCTTAAAAACGAAAAGCGTGATATAATCGCAAGAGGAAAGAGGTGGTTAGCGTGATTAAGTTTCGTTTGAAAGTGCGCTTGGCTATGGAAGATATGAACCAAAAAGAATTAGCTGAAAAAACAGGAATCCGACCTTCTACTGTTTCCGCGATTTGTACAGGAACGGTGAAGCATTTACCCATTGAGGCGCTTAATAAAATTTGTGCAACCCTCCATTGCCAACCTGCCGATTTGATGGAGTTTATTCCAGACGAAACAGGAGAATGAGTATATGGAAACATTAGGAACAATAGTTGCCGGAGTAATTGTATATGTCATTTGTGAGTATCTAAAAGAAATCTGGCTACAACCTTTACAGTACTATAAACGCCTAAAAGCTGAAATTTCAAGGCTTTTAGTTTTCTATGCAAGTTTATATATCTCTCAAGAAATATATATATCAGAAACAAAAGAAAATGAAAAAGCAGCACACCAATTCAGAAACCTTGCTTCGGAAGTGGCAGCATTTTCTGAACAAATATGTCCTTTTCGTCTAGGAATTCCCGATAAAGAAACATTTGCGAAAGCGCGCAAAAATTTGATTGGGATTTCCAACAGTTTTTTTGCCTCAACACCAGAAGCAGTTAGTAGACGCAGCGATGACAACGAAAAAAGAGCAAATGAAATAAAAAGACTTTTAACCTTGAATTTTGAAATGTAAAACTCAAGAAATGACCTTTCTATACGTTATTTTCCCGCAAAAGCAATGGCAGGGGCTATCCTTTCGGGATGCTCCTGCTTTTTTCTATGGAAAAACGACCGGCCCAACGACTTTGCCGCCGGAAACGGGTCATTCTTCTTGCCCGGGCCGCTCCTGCTGAAAGTGGCCTTTTTGTGCGTTTTTCCGCTGGATAGCCTCTCGCAAGGCGCTTTTGTCTGCGCCCATAAAAAGGGTTTTGTTCTCTGCGTGAAGTTCTTTCAGTTGATAAACAAAGCTAAACCGCTCGCCAAAGGAATTTCCGATTCCGCATTGCTTTCGCATTTCGTTATTTTCGGCTTTCGTCAGCAACGGCGGCTTGGCGTGAATGCTTTCCAAATATCGGTCAAGGGTGGGGCGGGAAACAAGCAAAAATTCCGCAAATTCTCTTTTGTTGAAGTGCCCATACCGATAGAAATCATAGTAAGTGTAGAAAGCGGCGGGAATGTCCCTGCGGGAAAAAGCCGGGCGGCCCGCCTTCTTTTTCTTTGCTTTGCGTTTGGCTGGTTCCATCGGCTTTCCCTTCTCTCGCTGGAAGTGCTGACCCCATTATAACACGGATGGCGGAGGCAGACCACGGAAAGTCGTAAGTCAAAGCCGGAAGGTTATGGATGAAAATGGTTTTCTTGTGAGGGAAAGGGCCAAAGTTGTAAGCCAAAGGGAGAAAGTCAATGATGAAGAGCCATAAGTCGCTGCTGAAGCTGAAAATGAATTGACATTGTTTTCCGATACGGCTATCATCAACACAGGCGTTTGCCTGCGAACCTTGAAAACAGAATCGCTTGAAGGTGTAGAACGAAAGGAAAAAGTATATGGCAAGCAAAATCCGTCGTATCTACACATATACCAATCAGCAGGGAAAAGAACAAACCATTCTCATCAATGGCACGTCCTCTAAAGATACGGACAAGAAGTTTCAGGCGTTTTTAGCAGGCGTGGCAGCCATTCCACAGGCAGAAACGCCCACGTTGACGCAATTCATCAATGATACCTTTCGCCCCGGCTTTATGGAGGGCCTTTGCGAAACCACCATTGCCAACTATGAACGCTACATTCGTCTGTATATCGGCCCCTTTATGGGACAGATGAAAATGAGGGAAATCACCGTGGCAACGATTCAAACCTTTTATAACTGGCTGGCTGCTGACTCTGCGGCGGGACAGAAAAGAGAGCTAAACCGCTGCACCATTGAGCGCATTAGCGGGCTGACAAGCCGAATATTCAAAGTGGCGCTTGAAATGGGTATTGTGGAGGACACGCCATTTAAGAAAACGATTCTTCGGATTCGTGCGCATCGTGGAGGTCATCACAAAGCGCTGCCGGATGCGGAGGTGAGCCGCATCAAGCGGGAAATTCCTGCCTTACGGGACGAACGGCAACGCTTATACATGGCGCTATTGGTCTATACGGGAATGAGACGGGAAGAAGTGCTGGGGCTTGGCTGGGAAAACATTCATCTGGAAAAAGGGTATGGAGAGGTCAAGCGGGTGGTGGTTTACCCAAATAACGGGCGTGCCGTCGTGCGAGAGGGCGCGAAAACCGAAGCATCCGAACGAACCTTTTTGATTCCTGACGCGCTTCGGGAAATACTGCTGCCCAACAGACGCGAACACGGCTATCTCATTCATGGGGAAACAGAGGATAGCCCGGCTTCCTATTCCACCCTGCAAAGAACCTATTACGCTGCGTTCAAGACGCTGGGCATTTACCGCAAATTCAACAACCACGACTGGCGGGCCACCTTCGGCACCCAATTAAAGGAGCAGGGTATGAGCAGTGCTTTGGTAGCGGATTTGTTGGGGCATTCCGATACCCGCATGGTGGAAACCGTTTATGCCCGCAGGCGGCAGGAGGGCATTTTGAAACACCGGCAGGAAGTAGAATCACTGAACGCTTTTCGGTAAAAAAAAAGACCCGAAAATGCACTTTTACTGCACCGGCGTTGTTGCTGCAAAGGGTTGAGACATAAGGCTTTGGCCGCACAAAAATAAGGGCCCAAGCACACCTTTCCTGCACTTTGCCACCAAATGGGAAAAGAGGTCGCCTTTTCGCACAAGCAAAAACCGCTCAAGCCCTTACGGCTCAAGCGATTTTGTGTGGTGGGATTAGTAGGACTCGAACCTATGACCTCCACGATGTCAACGTGGCGCTCTAACCAACTGAGCTATAATCCCATTTTGACGACTGATGATGTAAAGCATCAGCAGCGAAAGTAAGTATAACATGCGTCCGAAAAAAAAGCAATAGTGGAATCCAAATTTTTTCAGCGAGGTGGGACGAAAAACAAAACGGAAAAAACACACCCGCTGCTCTGAAAAAACGCTATCAGAGCAGCGGGACTGGAATGGAACCATTATCCCCGGGAAAACAGTGCGCCTGCAATACCGCCTCCCGCTACACCCATGGCGATGTCGCTGAGATAGGAGGTCAGGGGTAACTGCTGGCCGGAAAGGAGGGCGTAGAGCACCACCCCCAGGAGCATGTAAAGGAAACCCACCAGAGCGCCGGTCAACAGGCCACGCTCGCCGCCCGTGCCAACGGCCAGCCGAACGCCCACAAAAATGGACGCCAGCTTGATCAGCTGGTTCACCACCCGAATGACGCCATCGGAGGGCTTGAGCCATTGCATCATGAAAGCAAAGAGCAGGATGCAGGCCAGCGTCACCCCGACCGCCCCCAGTACCCCGCGGATCAGTTTCGTCAGAAGCGTTTGCTGTCGCCGTCCCGAACGCCTGCGCGTGGGACGGGAGGCGGCCTGAGTTGTTGCAGCCATAGAAAAAACCTCCCTCGTTCGCTTTGTACTACCCTATGCGAACGAGGGAGGCTGTTATGCCTGTATGGCAGAGAAACTTAGTTCAGCAGTTCGCCGTCATTTTCCACGGTGACTTCTTCCACATTGCGGATGGCCCAACGGGCAACGATCATCTTGGTGTCTTCACGGCCCACGGACAACTCAATGGTGTCATCCTTGATGCTCTTGATGGTGCCATAGATGCCGCCGATGGTGCAGATGCGGTCGCCGGGCTTCAGCGCGGCCAGCATGTCTTTGACCTTCTTGTCCTTCTTTTTCTGGGGACGGATCAGGAAGAAGTAGAACACCACGAACATCAGGATCAGCGGCAGCAGCATCCCGAGCATTTCCACCAGGCCGGCGTTAGCGGTGGTGGCGGTTCCGTCAGCGGCGGTGGCCGCAGCAGTGCTGGCGGCGGTTTCCAGAGCGTAAATCGAAATCATTTTCATTAACCCCTTTCCAATGATAGGCAAATTATAGCAAATTCTTTCGTAAAGTACAAGCGCAGATTGTGAACAGATTGAAAATATCCTTATTTTTCGCTCTGCTCCGGCTGATATTGATACCAGGGCAGCATCAGGCTGTCGGCGGGCCACTGCTGTACCTCCCAGATCCGGCCGTCGGTCAGCAGGACCAGCGGCTGGCGGGAGGTGAAATACAGAGGAAGGTTCCGCTTGAGAACGGCGGTTTTCTGCAGCTTCACGTCATGGCTGGTGGGGCCGTTGGACACAAAGCACAGCTCCGGCGAGACCACATCCAGCAGGTCGGGAGAGATACCGCCCACGCCGTGATGGGGGAGCTTGAGAATGTCGCTCTTGAACTGCCCGGCGTTCTCCCTCGCCAGATCCCGCTGGGCGGTCAGACCGATGTCCGCCGTAAACAGGATGCTCCGTTCCCCATAGCGGATATGCACTACCATGGAACGGTCGTTGGTGTTTTTGGTGCCCATGTAGCGGTAGGTCTCCAGCTGCGCCCCGCCCAGCGACAGGGCCTCGCCCGCTTCGCAGACACGGATGGGAATGTTCAGCTCCCGAAGCTGATGGATCAGCTGGCGCTGGTATTTGTCCGAATCCAGCGGAAAGGTGGAAAGGTATTCGTCCGCCGGAATTTTGGCAAGCAGCTCCGTAAAGCCGTTGATATGATCCCGGTGAGGATGGGTGTTGAAAGCAAAGTCCAGCCGGTCGATCCCCAGCGCATCACACAGACGGAAAAGGAAATCCGGCGTGGGTTCCCGTCCTACGCCCGCACAGTCCAGCACCATGGCGTGGCCTTCACAGGTGATAAAGTAGCAATCCTGCGCGCCCACGGGAATACAGAAGACTCGCAGCGTCTTGTCCTGCTGCCAGAGATCCATCTCCCGATCCTGATCGAAAACAAAGACGGTCTGTTGCGGCGCTTCAGCGGTTTCTGCCGCGGCGGATGCAAACACGGAAAGAAGCAGCACTGCCAGCAGAACGACGGCAGCCCGGAGCAACGAGCGTTTTTGAGTCATAGGCTTGATTCGTCCTTTCACGCCCGGAAATCGTCTTCCGTCACGCAGCGTCTATTGTAGCGGACGGACGAAAGGCTTGTCAATCGGACGGAAAAGTTTTGACGAAGAACTTCGAAAAAAACGGGACGCACATCGGGTTTGCCATTGACAAAAAGGCCGGTTCCGTGATATATTAACTGGGTGAGCCGCTCAAGCGGGGCTTTGAAGTGCGTAGATCGCCGCCCGGCGCTTGGCGAGTATGGATCAGGAGGTGCTTGACCATGTATGCAGTGATCGTATCTGGTGGCAAGCAATACCGTGTGTCTCAGGGAGACGTTATCTACGTGGAAAAACTGGATCAGGAAGTGGACTCTACCGTTAACTTCGACGTGCTGATGCTGGGCAGCGAAGACGGTGTGGAAGTCGGCACTCCCACCTTGGCCGGCGCGAAGGTCGAGGGCAAGGTCGTCGCTCAGGTGAAGGGCGAAAAGATCTTGATCTACAAGTACAAGAGCAAGAAGAATTACCATCGCCGTGCCGGCCATCGTCAGGCCTACACCAAGGTGGAAATCACTTCGATCGGCTGATGACCCGCGTCGTCGTATGCCGGGATGAGCGGGGCGTGCGCTCGCTGACGGTCAGCGGCCACTCCGGCTACGCCGAAAGCGGACGGGATATCGTCTGCGCGGCGGTCAGCACCCTCATCACCACCTGTGCCAACGCCATGGAAAGCGCCGCCGGTCTGGTGCCGCTGGTTTCGCAGGACGAAGCCGCGACGGAGATTTCGGTAGCGCTGCCGGAAACACTTTCCCCGGAGCAGGAGCACGACGCTCAGGTCGTCTTCCGCACCGTTTTGCAGGGATTGCGCGACGTGGCGCAGGAATACCCTAAGCATCTGAAAATCAATGATGGGAGGACATTATCATGTTGAAGCTGAATCTTCAGTTTTTCGCTCATAAAAAAGGTATGGGCTCCACCCGCAACGGCCGCGAAAGCGAAAGCAAGCGCCTTGGCCCGAAGCGTGCCGACGGTCAGTTCTCTCTGGCCGGCAACATTCTGGTCCGCCAGCGCGGCACCCACATCCATCCCGGCCTGAACGTGGGCATCGGCAGCGACGATACCCTGTACGCCAAGGTGGACGGTATCGTTCGTTTCGAGCGTCTGGGCCGCGACAAGAAGCAGGTCAGCGTTTATCCTGTGGCTCAGTAATGACAAAGCCAGAAGACCAGTACGGTTTCAAACCGCGCTGGTCTTTTCTTTTGTTTGAATCATAAGGCGAGGGCACAGGGGAAAAATTCCGCCTTTCTATGGACGCACATGGAACAGATATGGTAAAATATTCCAAGATATTTTAGGAGAGGTGATTACATGGATTCCGTGATTCGGGATATCGATCTGGCCCCGCAGGGGATTCAGAAAATCGACTGGGTTGAAAAGCACATGCCCGTTTTGAGCGGCATTGCCAAACAGTTTCGGGAAGAACAGCCATTTGCTGGGCTGAAAGTGGTGGTCAGCGTTCATCTGGAAGCGAAGACCGCCTATCTGGCGCAGGTGATCCACGAGGGCGGCGGCGAGGTGTACGCCACCGGCTCCAATCCTTTGTCCACGCAGGACGATGTGTGCGCCGGACTGGCCAGCCGGGGCGTGACCGTGCTGGCGACCCACGGCTGCACACTGGAAGAATATCATGACTTCCAGTGCAGGGCCCTGTCCGTGAAGCCGGACGTCATTATCGACGACGGCGGCGATATGGTGCATATCCTGCACGAAGAGCACCCCGAGTGGGCGGTCAACCTGCGGGGCGGCTGCGAGGAGACCACCACCGGCATCATTCGCCTGCGCAACCGGGCCAAGGCGGGCCAGCTGCGGTTCCCCATGTTCAATATCAACGACGCGGACTGCAAGCACCTGTTCGACAACCGTTACGGCACCGGCCAGAGCGTGTGGGACGGCGTGATGCGCACCACCAATCTGGTGGTGGCGGGCACCACCGTCGTGGTGGCCGGGTACGGCTGGTGCGGCAAAGGCGTGGCCATGCGGGCCAAGGGGCTGGGCGCGAAGGTCGTTGTGACCGAAGTCGACCCGGTGAAAGCCATCGAGGCAGTGATGGACGGCTTTACCGTGCTGCCCATGGCGGAGGCGGCCAAGGTAGGCGACTGGTTCGTCACCGTGACCGGCTGCGACGGCGTGATCCGCCCCGAGCATATGCTGGAAATGAAGGAGGGCGCTATCCTGTGCAACGCGGGCCACTTCGACGTGGAGGTGGACGTGGCCGGGCTGCGCGCTCTGGCGAAGGAAAGCCGCGAAGTACGGCACAATATCGAGGGCTTCCTGCTGCCCAATGGCAAAACCATTTATCTGCTGGCCGAGGGGCGGCTGGTGAATCTGGCGGCAGGCGACGGCCATCCGGCGGAGATCATGGACATGAGCTTCGCCCTGCAGGCCGAGTGCGCCCGCCGTATGGCGGAGTGCGGCCGGGACATGAAGCCCGATCTGTACTCCGTGCCGGTGGACATCGACAAGGCGGTGGCCACCCGGAAGTTGACAGCGCTGGGCGTGTCCATCGACGTTCTTTCCGAGGAACAGAAAGCCTATCTGGGCGTATAATGCGCCCGAAAGCAGAGAAGAACATACATAAGAAAGGGGAAATGTTCTGATGAAGCGCAGAATCGGTATTTTGACCAGCGGCGGCGACTGCCCGGGCCTGAACGCGGCTATCCGCGGCGTTGCGCGCGCTGCTTATGAAATGTTTGACGCGGAGATCATCGGCATCCGAAACGGCTACGGCGGGTTGATCGAGGGCGACTATCAGGAAATGCACAAGAAGCAGTTCTCCGGCATCCTGACCTTGGGCGGCACCATTTTGGGCACCAGCCGCACGCCCTTCCGCAATATGCGGGTCATTGAGGAAAACGGCGTGGACAAGGTCGCCGCCATGAAAAAGACCTATAAGGACCTGAAGCTGGACTGTCTGGTCACGCTGGGCGGCAACGGCACCCACAAGACCGCCAACCTGCTCAGTGAAGAAGGCCTGAACGTGATCGGTCTGCCCAAGACCATCGACAACGATATTTACGGCACGGATTTCACCTTCGGCTTCCACACGGCGGTGGATATCGCCACTGAGGTCATCGACCGCATCCACACCACCGCCACCAGCCACGGCCGCTGCATGGTCATCGAGATCATGGGCAACAAGGCGGGCTGGCTGACGCTGTACTCCGGCGTGGCAGGCGGCGCGGATGTGATCCTGCTGCCCGAAATTCCCTACGACATCAACCGCGTGGCGGAGACCGTGGAGGCCCGGGCCAACAGCAAGAAGCCCTTCTCCATTCTGGCCGTGGCTGAGGGCGCGATGAGCGTGGAGGAGTCCAAGATGAAGAAGAAGGAGCGGGAAGCCTACCGTGCTTCGCTGCCCTACGACTGCATCTCCAAGCGCATTGCCGCCCAGCTGCAGGAGCTGGTAGGCGTAGAGGCCCGCAGCGTGGTTCCCGGCCACATTCAGCGCGGCGGCAGCCCCAGCGCCTACGACCGGGTGCTGTCCACCCAGTTCGGCGTACACGCGGCCCAGCTGATCCGGGACGAGCATTACGGCGTGACCGTGGCCCTGAAGGGCAACAAGATCGTCCACAACGACCTGAAGGATATCGCCGGGGTGCCCAAGCCCGTTCCCATGGACGACCCGGTGGTCGTCACTGCCCGGAATATGGGCATCAATATGGGCGACTGATTGTTTGAATAAACACCAAGATTCGCGGGGCGGCTGCTCCGCGAATTTTATTGTTTTCAGAAAAAGGAGAAACGAAAATGCCGGTTCAAATTCGAAAGGCTGCAGCCGCCGATCTGGACGCTGTGGCGCGAATCTACAGCCATATCCATACGGAGGAAGAGCAGGGACGCGCCGTCATCGGCTGGCAGCGCGGGATTTACCCGGAAAGGGAAACGGCGGAAAAGGCGCTGGAACGTGACGATCTGTTTGTGGAAGAACTGGATGGCATTGTTGTGGGAACGGCCATTATCAACCAGCTGCAGGTGGACGCTTATGCAGGTGCGCCGTGGAAATACGAAGCCCCGGACGATCAGGTGATGGTGCTGCATACGCTTGTCATTGACCCGCAGGCGTCCGACCATGGGCTGGGCCGGACTTTCGTGGCGTTTTACGAGCAGTATGCGAAAGAACATGACTGCCCCTATCTTCGAATGGACACCAATATTCGCAACACCCGGGCGCGGGCCTTTTATCAAAAGCTGGGCTATAAAGAAATCGCGGTGGTTCCCTGCCTGTTCAACGGGTTGAAAGGGGTCAAGCTGGTTCTGTTGGAGAAAAAATTGGGTTAATCACCCTTTGATTTTACCGATCAGATATTGGCGCAGCCGTTCCAGATCGTCCTCCGGGAAAGTCTGCGTCTCGCCTTCATACCAGACCTTCATGGCCCGGAGGGGCAGGTATTTCAGCTCCTGCGGCACATGCTCCGTCATCCAGAGACCCGCGTCATATTTGGACAGAATCGTATGGGTCTCTTTGAAGGAAAGAATGCGTCCCAGAATGAGAATGTTGCTGGCCAGATACCGGGGCGCATAGCTGTGAAAATCGTACTCATCCACATCGGCGCTGATAGCCGCCCAGAAATCTTCATCCGAAATTTCTTCAAAGACTTCGGAGACCGGCGGTCCGTACAGCACAATGCCGCATTGGCGAATCAACCGGATGTAGCTTGTCACATCCGCGTCGGGGAAGTCCTGATCGACCACATAGCATTCCGCTGCCGGGTCGGAGAGACGCTTCTGATAACGTTCCCGCCAATAATCGCTGTAATGAAAAACGCAGTTTCCCGGCGTTTTCCAGGGATGCAGATCGCAAAGCCGTACTGCGGACAGTTCCAGCGGGCAGGGCTGGCCGTCCAGCTTGATCATTTCGGCCGCAAGGGCCAGCCGCCGCTTGGTAGAAAGGCTGTTTTTCACCACGGCCAGCACATCCAGATCGCCGGATTCCGGCCGGAAAGCCCGAAGCGCAATGGAACCGTGCAGGTAGATTCCTACCAATTCGCCGGGAAGCTGTTTTTTCCAGAGCTCCACCACCCGGTGAAGCTGCTCCGCGACCGGGGCGGGCAGTTGATCGAAGCCTAAAAGCGGCGGCAAGGCGATGACCTCCCATCAATACACAACAGTTGTTTTCGAATCCAATATAGCAGCAAAATATTCCCGCGTCAATCCCCGGAAGGGCACTTGAAAGGAAATCTTGCCTTGCAGCCGGGAATATGCTATGCTGACTGACGAAAGACGGAAAGTCCGTCCGAGGGAGGAAAGGCCATGCTGCGGACGCTGTTTTTAGTGTTTTTGAAGATCGGGGCGTTTACGTTTGGCGGGGGATACGCCATGATCGCCCTGCTGGAAAATGAATTTGTGGAAAAACGGAATTGGCTGGAACAAAAGGAATTTATGGATATGGTCGCCATTGCCGAGTCCACGCCCGGCCCGGTGGCGGTCAACTCCGCCACCTATATCGGCTATAAAATGGCGGGCACAGCCGGGGCGGCGGTGGCCACACTGGGTGTGTGCCTTCCGTCCTTCGGGATCATTTATCTGATCTCGCTGTTTTTCGATCAATTCTTGAGTCTGCGGTTGGTGGGCTGCGCCTTCCGGGGCATTCAGGTCTGCGTAATCTACCTGATTTTGAGCGCCGGACTGAAGCTGTGGAAGGGGCTGGAAAAAACGCCGCTGAATCTGGTTCTGCTGGGCGGCGTTTTCGCGGCCATGCTGGCGGGTTCTGTGCTGGCCGTGTCGTTTTCCTCCGTGTTTTATATTCTGCTGGGCGGCGTGATCGGGCTGACGGTTTATGGCGCGTCCTGTCTGAAAAAGAAGGGGGCGGAGCGGAAATGATCTACCTGAAACTGTTCCTGACCTTTTTGGAGATCGGCACCGTCTCCTTCGGCGGAGGGTATGGCATGATCGCGCTGGTGCGGGAGGCAGTTCTGGGCAACGGCTGGCTGACGGAGGAAGAATTCCTGAACCTGATCGCCGTGTCCGAATCCACTCCTGGGCCCATTGCCGTCAATACCGCTACCTTTGTGGGCTCCACCCAGGGGGGATTCTTCGGCGCGCTGGCGGCGACGCTGGGCGTGGTGCTGCCCTCTTTTGTGATTATTCTGGTGATTGCCGCGCTGATTCGCAATTTTCTTCAATATGCCGGAGTACAGGCGTTTCTGTCCGGCGTGCGGCCCTGCGTGGTGGCGATGATTTTGGCCACCGCCGTTACCATGGGCCTGAAATCACTGGTGCAGTTCCAGTGCTGGGGCGATTCTTTTGCGCCGGATTGGAAAAGTCTGGCGATTTTCGCCCTGCTTTGGGCGGTGCATCTCTTTTGGAAGAAAACGCGGAAAAAAGCGCCGTCGCCCATGGCAATGATCGGGCTTTCGGCGCTGATGGGGATTTTGTTTTTCGGGCTGGCGTAAGGGGATTTTTTACCGTTTCAGCCGATCAATGGCTTCCTGCAGGGTCGGGACGAAAATAACGTCCCGGCCCTGATTGCTTTCCAGTCTGAAATCACGCAGGGGTTTACTGGTGCAACGGAAAAAGTCGCCGCAGATGGCGATTTTCCCGGCATAGTTGACGTACTTTTGCAGACTTTCGCCCGCAAGGCCGGGACTGGGAATGAAAAAATCAGGCGAACTGCGCCCGGTACATGGCGGCATAAGCACCGTCCCGGCGGAGAAGCTCCTGATGCCGCCCCTGCTCCACGATCTGTCCGCCCTGCACCACCAGGATCAGGTCGGCGCTGCGGATGGTGGACAGCCGGTGGGCGATGACGAAGCAGGTCTTATCCTGCATCAGCGCCCGCATGGCCTCCTGAATGAGGGCTTCTGTGCGGATGTCCACGTTGGAGGTGGCTTCGTCCAGGATCAGCAGGTGGGCGGGCTGCAGCATGGCCCGGGCAATGGTCATCAGCTGCTTCTGCCCCTTGGAAATGTTCACGCCGTCTTCGGTCAGCAGGGTGTCGTAGCCCTTGGGCAGCCGCTGGATCATGCTGTGAATGTGGGCGGCCTTGGCCGCTTCAATCACCTTCTCCCGGGTCGCACCGGGGTTTCCGTAGGCGATGTTGTCGTGAACGGTGCCGTTGAACAGCCACGTGTCCTGCAGCACCATCGAGAACGCGCCCCGCAGGCTGGAACGGGTCACATGGTGGATGGACTGGCCGTCGATGGCGATCGTCCCGGACTGGGGGTCATAGAAGCGCATGAGCAGGTTCACCAGCGTAGTCTTGCCCGCGCCGGTGGGGCCGACGATAGCGATCATGCTGCCCGGAGCGGCGGTCAGGTTCACGTCCCGCAGAATGAGCCGGTGAGGGTCGTAGCCGAAGTTCAGGTGCTCGATGTCCACTTGGCCCTCCCGCACGTCCAGCGGCTTCGCCCCCGGCAGGTCGGCGGGCTCCTCCGGCTCGTCCATCAGCTCGAAGACCCGCTCCGCCGCGGCCAGCGCCGACTGGAGCTCGCTGAAAATATTGGCCGCTTCATTGATGGGGCCGGAGAATTTGCGGGAATACAGCACGAAGGAGGAAATATTGCCCAGCGTGATATGGCTGGTCAGGTACATCAGCGCGCCGAAAAGGCTGATAAGCGTCAGGGAAAGGTTGTTGATGAAATTCACAGACGGGCCGGTAATGCTGGCGTAGTACTCCGCTCGGTAGTAGCTTTCCACGGCGGCTTCGTTCTTTTCATCGAAACGATTCAGCACGCCCGCCTCCCGGTGATAGGCCCGGATGGTCTTCTGGCCGGAGACGTATTCCTCCACAAAGCCGTTCATTTCGCCAAGACACTTGGAACGGTTGTGGTACAGGGGCCGTACCCGCCGGGTCATGAACCGGGTGAACAGCACGGAAAGCGGCACCGTGACCGCAAACACCAGCACCAATAGCGGCGAAATGCGGATCATCATGCTCAGCGCGCCCGCCACGGTGATGACGCTGGTCAAAATCTGCACAAGGTCATTGGAAAGGGAGGTGTTGACGGTGTCGATGTCGTAGCTGATGTGGCTCAAAATATCGCCGGTCTGCCGGGTGTCGAAGTACTGCACCGGCAGGCGCATCAGCTTGGCGAACAGATCGGCCCGCATCATACGCACAGTCTTCTGGCTGATGCGCAGCACGATCTGGGGCACCAGATACCCCAGCCCCGCCGATGCGGCGTAGAACAGCACCATTAGCCGGGCATAGGAAAACACCGTGTCAAAATCCACCTTTCCCGACCCGCCCGCCACCGCGTCTATGGCCTTGCCGCACAGGGTGGGGCCGATGAGCTGGAACAGGTTTCCCGCTACGCTCAGGCCAAGCGCCAGGATCAGCAGCGGCGCGCTCTGCCACAGGTAGCGCCCGAGGCGGCGCAGCGTTCCTTTGGCGTTGCGCGGTTTTTGAATCACTCCGTTACGCGGCGGCATCGTCGTCCCCTCCCATCTGGATTTTCGCGATCTGGGCGTACAGCGGGCAATCTCGCAGCAGGGCTTCATGAGTTCCCAGCCCCGCCATGCGGCCTTCTTCCAGCACCAGGATCTGGTCAGCGTTCTTGACGGAGCTGACCCGCTGGGCCACCAATAACAGCGTGGTGTCCGGGTATTCCTGCCGCACGGCGGAGCGCATCATGGCGTCGGTGCGGTAGTCCAGCGCGCTGGAAGAATCGTCCAGAATGAGGATCTCCGGGTTCCCGGCCAGCGCCCGGGCGATGAGCAGCCGCTGCTTCTGCCCGCCAGACAGGTTGACCGCCTTGGCCCGGACGGGATGCTCGTAGCCCTCCGGCGTGGTCAGAATAAATTCTTCCGCCTGCGCGCAGCGGGCCGCCTTTTCAATGGCTTCCCGGGGCAGCCCCCGGCCAAGATCGATATTTTCATAAATGGTGCCGGCAAAGAACGCGTCCGACTGGAACGCCACGCCGAACAGCCCGTGAAGCCGGGCTTCCTCCATCCCGGCGATGTTCTCGCCGTCCACGTAGATAGCGCCTTTGCCCAGCGGATAGAATCGCTGCAACAGCTGGATCAGCGTGGTTTTGCCGCTGCCGGTGGCCCCGATCACGCCCAGCGTTTCGCCCTGCCCTACGGAAAGGGTCACGGGGCCTAAATCGTACCCGCGGGCAGGCTGGGCATAGGAAAAGCACACGTCCTTGAAAACGATGCGGGAGCGACTTTCCAGCCGTGCCAGTCCGCCCTGCGGCACCTCGTCCGGCAGGTTCAGCACTTCGGCGATACGGTCCGCCGAAGCCGCCGCCTGGGAGAGCATGACGAACATTTTGTTTACCGACATCATGGCGTTGAGAATGATGGTGAAATAGGTCAGAAACGCAATGATGCTGCCGGGCTTGGTCAGCCCCAGATCGACCCAGTAAGCGCCGCAGACCACCACCGCCGTCAGCCCCAGATTGAGCAATAGCTGCATCATCGGGTTGGTGGCCGCCATGACCGAGTCGGCATGAATCTGGCTGCGGGAAAGGGCTTCACTGTCCCGCTGGAAATGGGCGCATTCATAGTCGCCCTTGGACAGGGCGCGGATGACCCGAATGCCGGTAATGTCGTCCCGGACGGTGCGCACCATGCGGTCTACGTTCTGCTGCACGGTTCCGTACAGCTTCAGGCCCCGGCGGGAGATCAGCGCAATGCCCAACGCCAGCAGGGGCAGCGTGGCCAGCAGCACCAGACTGAGCCGGAAGTCCATCAGCATGGTGACGATGATGCCGCCGGTGAGCAGAATGGGCGCGCGCACGCCCAGCCGTTGCATCCGCCCCAGCGTCTGGTTGACGTTGTAGGTGTCGCTGGTCAGCCGGGAGATCAGACTGGGCACGGTCAGCTCGTCCATCTGCCGGGCGGACAGGTGCTCGACTTTTTCAAACAGGTCGTGACGGATGCGTCGAGTCGCGTCACGGGAAACGGCGGAGGCCCGACGGTTGGCGATGACGTTCCCCGCCAGCGCGATGACCGCGCACAGGGCCATGCCCGCGCCCCAGAGAAAAATAGCCCGCCTGTCGCCGGTAGGAACGACCTCGTCAATGATATGGGCCAAGATCCACGGAATGGCCAGATCCATCACCGTGCCCGCCAGCTTGATGCCGTATATCGACGCGTTCTTCATGCCGCGCGCCTATGGCGACCGCCCGAACGTCGTGCCCGAGGGCAGCGTCAACTTCGCCTTCCTCGGCCAGTTTGCCGAGACCCCGCGCGACACGATCTTCACCACCGAGTATTCCATCCGCACCGGCATGGAGGCCGTCT
>OLQL01000660.1_pt1 | contig 34508 bp, 28 predicted proteins | sample 1672971 | NCBI WGS metagenome assembly OLQL01 (sample SAMEA3136742, study PRJEB25190) | human gut metagenome | biome: human gut; feature: human-associated habitat; material: faeces | place: Austria | collected 2013
TAATGACAGTTATGGCCGGACTGAGAGGGCAAGGCGTATTTGATAGACTCGGCCATGCCCTCCTATCTCATACCCGCACCACTTTGCAGCTAACAGTTGTTCTCGTTGGCCTGTGCTTCTTCAGCAGTATGCTGATAACAAACGATGTATCGCTGCTAACATTCGTACCATTTACGTTTGTCGTTCTGAATAGTTTGAACGCATCTGTTCGTAGCAAACTGCTCCTCCCTATCGTCTGCATGCAGACGATAGCTGCCAACCTTGGCAGTATGCTCACACCGCTTGGCAATCCCCAAAACCTGTATCTGTATGGCAAGAGCGGGATGGATATGAGCTCTTTTGTTCTGTTGATGCTCCCCTATTCCATCATATCATTAGTGCTTATTGCTATATGGGCAGTATGGCTATGCCGTGAAGGTTCCGACATTGTTGTAACTCATTCTGCGGTAAACTCAGAACCAGACAAGAAACTCATTGCGTTGTACGGTATTCTGTTTGTCGCCTGTTTATTGGTTGTATTGCGTGTTCTCCCATACGGTGTTGCATTCGCCGCTATCTTGGTGTGCACCTTCTTTGCCGACCGCCCCACTCTTGGCCACGTAGACTATTCTCTGATTCTTACCTTTGTAGCACTGTTCATTTTCATCGGGAACTTAGGTCGGATGGAAGCGTTCTCTGGATGGTTGCAGAATATTCTGGCCGGCCATGAGGTTTTCGTATCAGTTCTGGCCTCTCAAGTGACCAGTAATGTACCTGCTGCCATCCTGCTTTCTGGATTTACCGATAATTTCCGTGCGCTGATTATTGGCACAAACCTTGGTGGCCTTGGTACATTAATTGCATCCATGGCAAGCCTAATTTCTTATCGACAGATTGCAAATGAAGTACCTGCTGAAAAAGGGCACTATTTTGCGATGTTTACTATTTCCAATGTAGTGTTTCTGGCCATTCTGATGGGCGCTTGGGCCCTGACCTGATATTTCCGTAATTCTATTTTACAAAGTGCAAGCTCTTTACAAACAAAAAGACCCGCAGCAGCAGGATACTAAAGTACCATTCCCCTGTTCAACTATATCTGCCCGCACCTTTCTGCAAAATTCAGGCAGGAAGCCGGAGAAACGCTGACGGATTTTATAGGGAAACAAAAAAGCGGAGGAGGCAAAACGCCTCCTCCGCGCCAAAATTTTCGGTTGTAGGGAAACACCGGGGGTAGAAAGTGTATTACTGCCATCCTCTTGCCGCAGGGTCGAGCATCTCGGCGGCGGAGTAGATGAGCGCATTGCAGATGGCGGCGGCAACGTTGCTGCCGCCCTTACGGCCCATGGCCACGATGGCAGGCACGCCATACTGCGTGCAGACGGCAAAAAGGCGTTCCTTGCTTTCCACCACGTTCACAAAGCCCACCGGCACGCCGATGACCAGCGCCGGGCGCAGGCCGTTTTCGATTTCTTCCACGATGGTCAGCAGCGCCGTGGGGGCGTTGCCGACAGCCAGCACCGCGCCGGGGCAGTCCCGTGCGGCCTTGTGCATGGCGGCCACGGCGCGGGTCGTGCCTGCCTGCTTGGCCGCTGCGGCCATAGCGGGGTCCGCCATAAAGCAGAGCGCCTGCCCGCCCAGCCGCGCCAGTCCGGGCTTGGTGATGCCTGCCAGCGCCATATTTGTGTCGGTGATGATCGTCACTCCGCTGCGCACGGCGGCCATGCCCGCCGCCACCGCGCCGGGGGTGAAGTGCAGATTTTCGGCGTAGTCAAAATCCGCTGTGGTGTGGATGACCCGCTTGACAACGGCGGCGCTTTCCTCCGGGATTTTCAATCCCCGCGCGGCCAGTTCCGCCGTGATGATGCCCATGCTCGTGCGCTCAATATCAGCGGGCAGATGATGCTGCGGCGTCATTTTTTGTCTCCTTTCGGGTTTACAAGACCTATGGCTGCGTAGACAGCGTCCATATCCAGGGCGCGGCGCACACCGTCGGCCAGCAGGTCGAATTGCTGTTCGCGGTAGGCGGCCATCGGAATGGGCGCGGCGGCCTCGGGGGCAATCCCCTTGCGTGCGCAGAGGTACGCCGCCAGCCGCTCGGTCAGCTCACCGCTGTCAAACAGGCCATGCAGATAGGTTCCGAACACCGTGCCCTGCACGCAGCCCTCGGATGTGCCGTCAGCGTGGGTGCAGAACGGTGCCCCCTGCACGGCAGTACGGCCTGTGTGGATTTCGTACCCGGTCAGCGCGGCCCCCGCAAAGGGCGCGGCGGCGCTGGCTTCGATTTGGGCGCGGCGCTTGTCGGCGGTAAAAATTGTCTGTGTCGGCAGCAGTCCCAGCCCGCGCAGCGTTTGCGGGTGGCCGCTCTCGGTGCCCTGGCTGTCGTCCAGCGTTTGGCCCAACATCTGGTAGCCGCCGCAGACGCCCAACATCGGCGTGCCGCCTGCCGCCAGTTTCAGCAGCGCGGCCTCCAGTCCGGACTGCCGCAGCCAAAGCAGGTCCCCCACCGTGTTTTTCGTGCCGGGCAAAATGACTAAATCAGGCGCACCCAGTTCCCGCGCGGTCTGCACGTACCGCACGCTCAGCAGCGGGTGCTGCTCCAGCGGTATAAAATCGGTGAAATTCGAGATATGCGGCAATCGCACAACGGCGATATCCAACGGTTTTACGGCATTTTTTTGCTCCAGCCGCGTCGAGAGCGAGTCCTCGTCCTCGATATCCACTTTCAGATACGGCACTACGCCTACCACCGGCAGGCAGGTCTTTTCTTCCAGCATCGTCAGACCAGGGCGCAGGATTTCCACATCCCCGCGGAATTTATTGATGATAAGTCCTTTGATCCGTGCCCGCTCATCGGGTTCCAGCAGTTCCACCGTACCGTACAGCTGCGCAAACACGCCGCCCCGGTCGATATCCCCTGCCAGCAGCACCGGGGCGTTCACCAGCTTCGCCAGCCCCATATTGACGATGTCGTCGGCCTTCAGGTTGATCTCGGCCGGGCTGCCCGCGCCCTCGATGACAACGACATCGAATTCCTCGGCCAGACTGTCGTAGGCACGCAGAATATCGGGGATCAGCGCCTTTTTATGGCGGAAATATTCCTGTGCGGGCATATCGCCGCGCACCTCGCCGTTGACGATGACCTGACTACCAATGTCACTGCTGGGTTTGAGCAAAATCGGGTTCATCCGCACATCCGGCTCCACGCCCGCGGCCTGGGCCTGCACGACCTGGGCGCGGCCCATTTCCAGCCCGTCGCGGGTCACAAAGCTGTTCAACGCCATGTTCTGGCTTTTGAACGGTGCCGTCTTGTAGCCATCCTGGGCAAAAATGCGGCAGAGTGCGGCGCAGAGCAGGCTTTTCCCTGCGCCGCTCATCGTGCCCTGCACCATGATACATTTTGCTTTGCTCACGCCAGCACCTCCCCCATGATTTGCAACAGCTTTTGATTTTCGGCGTTGGTACGCACAGCGGCACGGTACCAGCTGCCATCCAAACCCGGGTAGTTGGCGCAGCTGCGCACGACCGCACCGCGCCGGCGCAGGGTTTCGCCAAAGTCGGCAGGGGCCTGGAACAGCAGGTAGTTGGCCCGGCCCCCTACCACGTACAACCCCAGGGCACGCAGTCCCGCTGCCAGCTTGGGGCGTTCCTCGGCAATGAGGTCCCGCACACGGTCGGCGTAGGCAGTCTCGCCCAGCGCCGCCATCCCTGCCGCCTGCGCAAGGCTGGACACCGCCCACGGCTGCCCCGCCGCACGCATTTTGTCCATCAGCGCGGCATTCCTGCACAGCGCGTACCCCAGCCGCACGCCCGCCATGGCGTAGAGCTTGGTAAAGGCCTTTAGGATGATAAGATTCGATGCATCATGTAAAAATCGTTTAGCAGTCAGTGCATCGCGGTCGGGTAAAAAGTCCAAAAAGCACTCGTCCACCACCAACACCGCGCCGCAGGCGGCACAGCGGCGCAGCAGTTTTTGCACCAGTTCCGGCGGTGTGACCTGTCCGGTAGGGTTGTTGGGCTGGCACAAAAAGACAGCGTCGATATCGTCGGTCACGGCATCCACAAAGTCATCCGTCACGGCAAAGTCGTTTTCTTCCTGCAAAAACACACGCTGCACCGTACAGCCCACGGTATCCAGCGCGGCGGCATACTCGGCAAAGGTGGGCGCGGGCAGCAGCGCGCGGCGCGGGCGCAGGGCCAGCGCCAGGCGGAAAATCAAATCCGCTGCCCCGTTGCCGCACAAAATTTGTTCGCCGGGTACGCCCTCAGCCTCTGCCAGCGCCATCCGCAGGTCACGGCACAACGGATCCGGGTAGCGGTCTGCCATTGGCAGCGCCGCCGTGATGGCCGCCGCCACGCCCGCAGGCAGGCCCAGTGGGCTGACGTTGGCCGAAAAATCCAGCGCATCGCGGCCAAATTCTGCCCGGTAGCCCGCCCAGTCTCCGCCATGTACCAACTTCATTTTTGTTGCCTCACAATCCAAACACAAACAGCGCCCGCACGGCCAGCCCCAAGGCCAGCGCCAGCGTGCTCTCGGCGTACATCATTCGGTCAGCCCGCAGAATATCCTGCGGTTCCACCGGGCGCAGTGGGTCGCCAATCGTCGGTTTATCGTAATACTCGCCAAAATAGTAGGCTGGCCCTGCCAACTGCACGCCCAAGGCCCCGGCGCAGGCGCTCTCGGTCTGGGCGCTGTTGGGGCTGGCGTGGTTGCAGCGATCCCGCCGCCAGATATGCCATGCCCCCGCCGCGCTGCTGCCGGTCAAGGCCGCCGCGCAGACCCACAAAAGGGCGGCCAGGCGGCTGGGCAGCCAGTTGGCAGCGTCGTCCAATTTGGCGGCACAGCGCCCAAAATAGAGATACCTCTCGTTTTTGTAGCCGAGCATACTATCCATCGTGTTTATGGCCTTGTAGGTCAGCGCCAACGGTGCACCACCGATAAGCATATACAAAAGCGGCGCGATCACACCGTCGCTGGCGTTCTCGGCCACTGTCTCTACGGCAGCTTTCGTCACGCCCTCGGCAGTCAGGTTCTGGGTGTCCCGCCCCACAATACGCGCCACGGCCTTGCGGGCGGCGGGCAGGTCGCCCCTTTGCAGTTCCCTGTACACGTTCATGCTCTCCCGCACAAGATCACGCGCCGCCAGCGCCTGGGCGCACCAGAACATTTGCAGCGCCAGCCCCAGCAGCGGATGGATTTTTGCTGCACCCCAGCAGGAAAGCCCGGTCACAGCCAGTGTCCCCAGCGGCAGCACCGCCGCCACGATGCAGCCGCCCGCCAGCTCACCCTGCGGCGTTTTGGGCAGGGCGGCACGCAGGCGCTTTTCCAGCGCCGTGATGCACCGCCCCATCAGCACGACCGGGTGCAGCAGCCACACCGGGTCGCCGAAAACGGCATCCAGCAAAAAACCGCCCAGCACCGCCCAAAAAATCAACATGTGCCCTCCTTGGTGTACTGCACCGTCTTGACCAGGTGCAAAATATGCTGCGTCGGCCAGTCGCGGGCGTCCAGCACATAGCCGCCCGCATTGGGGCCGCACCACTCATAATAGTCCTTGTGCGGCAGGGCGTAACGCTCCAGCGCGGCCATCTGGGTGCCGCCGTGGGCCAGGATGACCAGCAGTTCCTCGCCGTCGGCCAGAGCCTTGTCCACCAGCGCGGCAAACGCCTTGCAGATGCGGTCGGAAAATTCGGCCTTGCGCTCGCCGTCGGGGCATTGGCTTTCGCAGTTGGCGGCGACCCAGGCCAGGTAATCAGGGTCGTGCTCCATCTCGACATAATTGCGCCCCTCAAAGCTGCCGAAACACATCTCTTTCAGGGCGTCCACCGGCACGAGCTTTGCATGCGGGAACAGCACCTCCGCCGTCTGTTTTGTGCGCTGTAAGGTAGAAATATAGACGACCTTTGGGTCGATATCCGCTTTGCGCAGCTGGGCCAGCCCTTGCGCCGAGAGCGGGATATCCCGCTGGCCCTGGTAACGCTTCTGGGCATTATAGTCCGTTAAACCGTGCCGTAAAAAGTAAATCAGCATTCGGGTAGTTCTCCTTTCAGAACCGTGGGCAGGCCGCAGAACATCTGCACAACGCAGTCTGCCCGCGCGGCCAGCAGGCAGGCTAGGCGGCCCGCCGCCTCCCGTGCGGCGCGGTCTGCGGGGTCAATGGGCACAACACCGCCGCCCACCTCGGTGGCAGTCACCACGTCGCAGGCAGCCAGTTCGTCAGCCAGCACCGCCAGGTCGGCGGCATCGGCGGCGTGTGTCTGCACCTCATAAATCTGCCGCCCGCCGAATTTTCGCGCGTAGGTACGTTTTCCGCTGTACAGCGGTCCGGTGATGAACAACATTTACAGCACCCCCAGCCACTGGCAGGCAGCCAGCGCCGCCAGCATCCAGATCTCACATTTTTGCAAAAACCACCCGGCCAAATCGCCTGTGGTGCCGCCAAACTGCTTTTTGGCGACGAAATAATACCGCACAAACACGCCCGCCGCCGCCAGCACCAGTGCCCAGCCGCCCAGGGCCAGCAGCGCCGCCGCCACCGCAGCGCACAGCACCGCCAGCGCACGGCGCACATTCACCCTGTCTGCCGCTGTGGCAAAGGTGTGGGCAAGGCCGGTGTTTTTCGCCAGCGGGAACGCCGCCACAGCCAAGCCCGACAGCGCCCGCTCCCCCACCAGCGCCAGCGCCCAGAGCGCCCCGACGCGCGGGGTAAACTGCACACAGCCGCACAGCGCAAAATACGCTGCAAAGTAGCTGCACAGCCGGATGACCGCGAACGCCCCGCAGTGGGGGTCTTTCAAAATTTCCAGCTTCTTGGCCGTGTCGCCGTAGCTGGACAGGGCATCGCAGGTGTCAGCGTAGCCGTCCAGGTGGATGCCGCCCGTGACCCAGACCGGCACCAGGCAGAAGCCAGCCGCGCGGGCCAGCGCGGGCAGCGGCAGCATACCGCACAGGCACCACAGCGCCCCGCACACAGCCCCCACCAGCGGGAAAGCGCAGAGCGCGTACCGCATATTTTTTGCGTTCCAGTCGAATTGCGGCATCGGCAGGGCGGAAAACATGGCAAACGCCACGGCGATGGTCTGCAAAGCTGTCATCATCTTTCGCTTCCTTTATAATAGACCGGTATCCCGCACACGACCCGCACCACGGCGTCGGCGCGGGCAGCCGCCGCGTTGTTGACGGCGGCCAGCGTGCGCAGATAGCGGTCGGTATCGCCCGCGTAATCGGCCCCGCCGCTGAATACTTCATTGGAGACGAGAATCAAATTTTCGCATTGCTGCGCAATATTTTCAATACCGCGCAAAATCGCAGCGGCCGCGTTTTCCCCTGCACCGTCTGGGTCGTACAGTTCGTTGGCGGCCAGGTTGCCCAGGTCCTCCAGCAGTACGGTCCCGCGCCTGGGCAGGGTCAGCCGGTCGAGGTGCAGCGGGCATTCCACCGTGTTAAACTGCTTTTCGGCCCGCATGGCGCGGTGTTTGGCAACGCGGGCGGCGCACTCGGCATCCCACACCTGCATCGTGGCAAGGTAGGTGCGGGGCAGCGGAGCACGCAGGCAGAGAGACTCCGCAAAAGCACTTTTGCCGCTGGCCGCACCGCCGATGACCAGCGTCAGCATTGCGGGGTGTACGGCGCAATGCCGCCCTCCGTGAAGGAATAGCAGTGGTTGTAGACGGCCAGCGCCATATCCCACAGCGGCAGGCTGGCCACCGCGCCCGTGCCCTCGCCCAGGTGCAAATCTGCGGTGATCAGCGGCTTTTTGTGGAGCGCATCCAGCACCAGCCGGGCGGCGGGTTCGCTGGAAGCATGGCTGGCAAACACGGCCTTGGCCGCAGCCGGGCACAGCCGCACCGCACACAGCGCCGCCACACCGCTGATGAAGCCGTCCATGATGACAGGGATTTTTTCCAGCGCACCGCCCAAAAACACGCCGCACAACCCGGCGATATCGAACCCGCCCAACGCAGCCAGCACGCCCAGCGGGTCCGCGGCATTGGGGTGGTTGACCGCAATGCCGCGCTCGATCGCATGAATCTTGCGGTGCAGCCCCTCGTCGGACAGGCCCGCGCCGCGCCCTGTCATCTCTGCAGCCGGGCGGCCCAGCAGCACCGCCACCACCGCGCTGGACGTCGTCGTGTTTCCGATGCCCATTTCCCCAGTAGCCAGCAGCCGCACGCCGTTCTGCTTCTGGGTGCGCACCAATTCAATACCCGCCGCGACAGCCTGTACAGCCTGTTCGCGGGTCATAGCCGAGCCTTGGGTAAAGTCCCGCGTGCCTGGGGCCACGCGACAATCCACCGCGCCGGGTACAGGTACACCCGCAATGCCCATGTCCACAGAGACGACCTCGCAATGGGCCGCAGCCGCCATACAGCAGACGCTGGTGCGGCGGGCGGTCAGGTTTTCGAGCACCGCCCGGGTCACACTGGCGTCGGTCTGGCTGACCCCCTGCGCCACAACGCCGTTGTCGGCGCAAAGCACCAGCACGGCACGGCTAGTGAAATCGGGCGCGGGGTCGCCGGTCAGCGCGGCGGCAGCCTCGACCATCGTTTCTAACTGGCCCAGTCCGCCCAGCGGTTTTGCCAGCGCGGCCCAGTGGGCGTGTGCGGCGGCGCGGGCGGCCTCGTCGGGCGGGGCCACGGTTTTAAGCAGGTTTTTTAGTTCCGTTTCGGTCATGGTCGTTCCTTTATATAATGTTCGGCGGCGCACACAAAGCGCTGCGGCAGCGGTGTCCCCGCCCAGTACAGATGTGGGAATCCAGCGTAGATATGTGCATTGGCAAACCCACACGCCCATTGCCGCCCATTAGCCTTGGCGGCAGTCAGCGCGTCTCCGTTGGCAGTGGAATCCCAGTGGTGAAACTCGTGGGCCGGGATGTGCTCTCCCGCCGCAAACAGCATACTGTCAGTGCGGGCAGTCAACGTTGTGTAGCCAAACCGCATGAGCCGTCCAACTTTAACCCCCTGTCCGGGCAGCACGCCCGCCATTGGGTGGGGCGTGCCGTTGGCATCCTCCAGCGTTTGCCCCAGATAGAGAAAGCCGCCGCACTCGGCCACGGTGGGCAAGCCGCTCTCTACTGCGTTTTTTATGGCGCGGCGCATCGGCGCGTCGGCGGCCAGCTGGGCGGCGTACAGTTCGGGGTAGCCGCCCGGCAGGTACAGCCCTCCGCTGTTTTCCGGCAAGGCCGCATCTGTCAGCGGGCTGAAAAAGCACAGCTCCGCGCCGTTTTCCCGCAAGGCTTCCAGCGTTTCCGCATAGGTGAAGCAGAACGCGGCATCCTGCGCCACGGCGATGCGCACCCGGGCGGCGGGAAAATTCTGTGGTATGGCGGCCGGGGCGGGGCGGCCGCAGAGCTTTTCCAAAAGCGCCCAATCGATGCCGCGCTGGGCGGCGTCTGCCAGCAGTGCAATTTTGCGCTGCAAGTCCGTAATTTCAGCGGCGGTTTTCAGCCCCAAATGGCGGCTCTCAATGGCAGCCTCGGGCAGCGGCGGCAGGCAGCCCACAACCGGCAGGCCGGTCTCTTTTTCCAGCATGGGGCGCAGCATTTTGTACAGGCTTTCCTTACAGTCGTTGAGCAAAATTCCTGCGATATGGTGCGGTGTGCGAAACGCCATCAGCCCCCGCAGCTCGGCCGCCAGCGTCAGGCTGGCCCCTTTAGGCCGCACGACGAGCAGGGCAGGCAGATTCAGCGTATCCGCCAGGTGCCACGCGCTGGCCGTGTCGGTCACACCGCCCAGGCCGTCATAGTAGCCCATGGCCCCCTCGACGACCGCCGCGCCGTGGTCCGCCGCGTGCCGGGCGTAGAGTTTCCGCACCGTTTCCGGTTTTGAGAAAAACAGATCCAGGTTGTGGCTTTCCACGCCCAGCACGGCGCGGTGGAACATCGGGTCGATGTAGTCCGGCCCGGATTTGAAGGCGCAGGGAGCCAGCCCGCGAGCCTGCATGGCTGCCAACAATGCACAGGCAGCCGTTGTTTTTCCGCTGCCGGAGCGCGGCGCGGCCAGGACCAGTTGCAGCATATTACTCCCTCGCGATCAAAAATACCGGGTTATTTGCCATCAGCAGATGCAGGCTGCCCGCCGCCCTGCTGCGGCTGACGGCAATCTGCGTAACCTGGGCAGTCAGGCCATGGGCGGTCAGTGCGGCGATGGCCTGCTGCAAAGTTTCCAGCGCAATGGCGCTGATGCAGAGCCGCGCGGCAGGGTTGGCCGCCAGCGCGGCGTCCACGATGGCACGCAGATTGCCCTTGCTCCCGCCGATGAACACGGCGTCCGGGGCAGGCCAATCGGCCAGGGCTTCCGGCGCCAGCCCTTGGGTAAGGTGCAAATTTTGCACGGCAAATTTTGCGCGGTTCTGGCAAATCAGCTCACACGCATCGGCGTCACATTCAGCGGCATAAACGCGGCCCTCGGGCGCAGCCAGCGCCATTTCCACACTGACACTGCCGGTGCCCGCACCCACATCCCACAGGGTATCGTTCGGGCGCACGGCCAGCTTTGCCAGCACGGCGGCGCGGACCTCCTGCTTGGTCATCGGCGTTTTGCCGCGGAGAAACACTTCATCCGGCAGGCCGGGGGTGCGGCGCGGCGGCGCGGGGCAGCGCTCCGCCAGCAGCACGCTCAGCGGCGCGAACTGCTGCTGCGCCAGCGCGGCCACTGTGTCGGTCACAAGGCGCTGGGCATCGCTGCCGAGGTTTTCCCCCACGGTCGCTATGACCTCGCCGTACCCGGCTGCTGCCAGCCGGGCGCAGAGTGTCGCGGGCGTCTCACTGCCGCCTGTCAGGAAGAACGTTGGCACGCCCTTTTGGCACGCAGCTACCGGATTGCAGGCGCAGCCGTGGGCCGATACGAGCTGCCAATCCTGCCAGGGGCGGCCCAGTGCCGCCGCCAGTAGCTGCACGCTGGACACGCCCGGCTCCACCGTATAGGGGGTACCTGTGGCGTCCAATGCACGGCAGAGTGCCCCCGCCCCGGAGTAAAACCCGGTGTCCCCGCTGAAAACGACCGCCGTCTGCTCGCAGCCGGCCTCTTGCAGCAGTGCGCAAATTTCGTCCGTTTTGTAGAGGGCGGTTCGGTTGCCGGTGCAGCCATCGGGCAGGTTTTGCAGCAGGCGGCGTGCCCCGATGATCAGCCCCGCGCCTTGCAGTGCGGCCAGCCCGCGCACCGTCAGGCCTCCGGGTGCCCCACTACCCATGCCCACCAATGTGATCCTCATAAAATCTCCCTGCATCGCTGTAAAATCGTTTCGGCGCTCTCGCCCTGCTCCTCCGGGCGGCGCAGCACGATGAGCTGTACGCCGCACTGCGCAGCGGCTTCGGCCTTTTCGGCAAAGCCGCCTGCGACCCCGCCGTCCTTCGTAACCATATAGGAGATGCGGAACTGGCGCAGCAGCGCGGCGTTCAGTTCCTGGGTAAACGGCCCCTGCATCGCAAGGATATTGCGATGCGGGATGCCCGCAGCTTCGCACGCAGTGATGCCTGCCAGCGTCGGCAGCACCCGGGGGTACAGCCGCGCCGGGTCCAGCAACGCGAAGGCGGGCAGTTCCTTGGTCCCGGTCGTCAGCAGGACATTTCCGGGTTTGTCCGCCAGGTAGGCGGCGGCCTGGGCGGCGGTTTGCAGTGTCACACTGCCCGCCGGCAGGGCGCTGGCCGGGCGCAACAGGCGGTGATATTCCACCCCCACAGCCTGGGCCGCTGCACGGATATTGCGCGTTGCCTCCGTGGCATAGGGGTGGGTCGCGTCAACGCAGAGCGCCGCACCGCGCAGCAATGCCGCCATCTCGTCAGCGGTCAGCCGACCGGTGCAGACTGTGATGCCCTCGGTGTTTCCCTGCTCCTCGGCACCGATATCGGTCGCCACGCAGACCGTGACCGCCGCGCCCAGCGCCGCCACCTGGCAGGAGAGAGCGCGGCCCTCGGTCGTGCCGCTGAAAATCACCACATTCATACGCCGTGATACCCCCTGGGCGTCACCATTCTGCCGCGCAAATTCTGCGTAGCATCGTTTCCTATATACACCGTCGTGAACATATCCACCGGCGTGCTTTCGAGTTCGGCCAATGTCAGCAGCCTTGCGGTCTGGCCGTCACGGCCTATGTTGCGCACAATGCCGCAGACCGTCTCGGGGTGCTTGCCGTTTGTCAGCAGTACGCGCACGGCCTTGGCAAGGTAGTCGGCGCGGCCCCTGGACGACGGATTGTAGAGCGCCACGCAGAAGTCCCCCGCCGCCGCGCAGGCCAGCCGCTTTTCAATCACGGCCCAGGGCGTCAGCCGGTCGGACAGCGAGATGACGCAAAAATCATGCGCCAGCGGTGCGCCCAGCACGGCCCCGCCGCTCAATGCCGCGGTCAGGCCGGGGACGATTTCGACTTCTACGTCCGGGTAGTTCCCTGCCAGCTCCAGCAGCGGGCTTGCCATGCCGTAGACCCCCGCGTCGCCAGAGCAGACCAGCGCCACTGTTCTACTGCGCTGCGCTTTTTCCAACGCCCAGCGGCAGCGGTCGATTTCCCGCGTCATGCCGGTGGCGTAGACCTCTTTTTTAGGGAACAGCGGCCGCACCAGATCGATGTAGACCGTGTAGCCGCAGAGCACATCGGCATTTTGCAGCGCGGCCCGGGCCTGGGCGGTCAAAAACTGCGCGTTGCCGGGGCCCAGGCCCACCACATACACAAGGTTACGGTTCATCATTTTTCCATCTCCAGTCCGGGGCAAAGGGCGCACATGCCACCGCGAAGGTCACGCCGTCGTGCGCCCACTTCGGGAGCAGCAACTCACCGCCAGACGCCAGCACCGCCGCGCGTTCACAGACATTGTCCACGCCGGTGACGCTCTGCACAAAATTGGACGCCGTAAATTTCCCCGGTGCCGTGCGCAGTTCATCGGCGGTATAAAAGTCCATGGGCCAGCCGTGGGCATGGCAGAACGCCACCAGGCCCGGTTCATCCTGTTTCAAATCGATGCTGGCGGCCTGCATAATGCCCTGCAGGGCCAGACGATGTTCCGCACAGAACGCCGCAAACACTGCTTCCAGCTTTTCCGCTGATGTGCCGCGCTTGCAGCCGATCCCCAGCGCCGCAATGCGTGGGACGACGTGCAAGGCTTCGCCCTGGGGCGTCAGCGTCAGCGCAAAATCTGCGCAGTCGGCGGTGTCGGTGGGCATTACACCCGCGGGCGGCGTACCCTGAATGGGCCAATCGGCGGCATAGCGCACCGGCTCACCCGCTAACAGTGCGCCGCTGATTTTCTTGATGCGCTCCGGCTCGGCCACGGCGCAGTTCTGGCGCCTGGCCCATTCATCCACAGCAAAAACGCCGCGCCCATCGGTGGCCGTCGTGATGACCGGCACCGCGCCGCAAACCGCCGCCAGCAGCCGTGCCAGGTCGTTTGCGCCGCCCAGATGCCCAGACAACAGCGGGATAGCAAACTGACCGCCCTCGTCCAGTACCACAACGGCAGGGTCAGCGGCCTTGCTGCGGCAATGGGGCGCGATGGCCCGCACCGCAATTCCGGCAGCCCCCACAAAAATCAGTGCATCACTTTGTGCAAACTGCCGGGCCGTCCAGTCGGCCAGCGGCACGCCGTCTGCGCCGCCGCGGGCCACACTGCCAGGGCACGCGGCCGCCAGCCGCTGCGCCAACGCCAGCCCCCGCGCCGTGAAGGCGATATACGCGCAAATCATGCGTCGGTCCCCCTGCGGAACGCAGTGGTGAACGCCGGGTCGTAGAGCTTGCTGCGATCGTACCGCGCGGCGAGGAAGTCCCCCACGACGATGAGCGCGGTTTTGGTGATGCCGGCCTCGCGGGTGCTCTGCGCCAAATTTCCAACGGTGCAATGTACGATTTTTTGTTCCGGCCAGGTGGCCTTGTAGACGACGGCGGCGGGGGTCTGTACCGTATACGCACCCTGCAGAAGCGCGGCCTGGACTTTTTCCACAAGGCCGATGGAGAGGAAAATCACCATCGTGGCCCCATGGGCGGCCAGCGCGGCCAGCCGCTCCCCCTCCGGGACCGGGGTGCGGCCCTCCATCCGGGTGATGATGACGGTCTGGCTGACACCGGGCAGTGTGTACTCGGCATTCAGTGCCGCCGCCGCGCCGCAAAAGCTGGACACGCCGGGGGTGTCGTCATAGGGAATGCCTGCGGCGTCCAATGCGTCCATCTGCTCACGAATTGCGCCATACAAGCAGGGGTCGCCCGTGTGGAGCCGTACGGTTGTTTTGTGCGCTGTTTCGTTCTCTTTCATCACGGAAAGCACCTGTTCCAGCGTCATTTCCGCGCTGTTGTAAATGGCGCAGTCCGCCTTTGCAAGCCCCAGCAGCGCCGGGTTGACTAGGCTGCCCGCGTAGATGATGCAGTCCGCCGTTTGCAGCAGCGCCGCACCGCGCCGGGTGATGAGATCCGGTGCGCCGGGGCCAGCCCCCACAAAATGTACCATGTCAGGCTCCTTTCCACGTTTTCAACAGTGTATCGGCGGTTTTTGTCTGGCCCAGCGGCCCCGCCTGGTTGGAGAACAGCACCGCCCCCACCCGAAACGCCTCCGCCGCGCGGCGGTCTATATGCGTTTGGATGGCATCCAGTAGGCTTGCCACGACCGGCTCACGCAGGTTGGCAGCGTCCAGAATTTCCAGGCATGCGTCGGTAGTTGCTGCGTCCATCAGGGCGCGGCAGGTGGCCGCATCCGCCCCGCAGAGCGCCGCATGGGCGCAGAACAGCTCAGTGCGGCAATCAGCCTGTTTGGAGTGGGTGTTCATAATGCCGCCCGCCAGCTTGACCAGCTTGCCCACATGGCCGACGAGCAGCACTTCCGCAAAGTGTTCGGTTGCCACCATATCCAGCGCTTCACCGACAAAATTTGAGATTTTGACGACGGGAATTCTGGCCAACTCCGGCATATGCGCAGCCAGATAATCCAGCCCATAGTTGCCGGGGGCCAGGATCAGGCGGCGGCTTTTCAGCGCGGCCTGATGGATTTCGATTTGCAGCGTGTCCAAAAGCGCCTGCTGGCTCATCGGCTCAACGATACCGCTGGTACCCAGCACAGACAGCCCGCCCTCGACCCCGATATGCGGGTTGAAGGTGCGCTTGGCCGCAGCCGCGCCGCCCTTGATGGAGACAGTGACCGCGAAGCCGCCGCCATAGCCCACGGCGTCAGCCTCCCGCAGCAGCGCCTCGGTGATCATCTGGCGCGGCACATGGTTGATGGCTGCCGCACCCACCGGCTGATCCAGCCCGGGCTTTGTCACGCGGCCCACACCTGCGCCGCCGTCGATGGTGACAGTGCGCGGCGCATCCGGCAGCAGCGTGACCGCGGCAACGACCGGCAGGCCGGTGGTGGCGTCGATATCGTCGCCGCCGTCCTTGACAATGGCGCATTCTGCGCCGTCCGCCGTGGGGCGGCAGAACTGCGGCGCGACCTCGACCACGATGCCCTTGGGGGTGCGCAGGCCGACAGATTCCGGCACATGGCCGGTCAGCAGCAGCCGCGCCGCCCCCGCCGCCCCCAGCGCCGCACAGGTGCCGGTGGTGTAGCCGCAGCGCAGCAGCTTTTGCCCGCTGCGGATATAGTGCTCAAACTTTGGCTTTGTATCACCATTTTTAAACAGCATGGCGTACTGTTCGGCAGTCAAATCAAACAGTCTGCGGATGTTCTGCTCGGCAAAGGCCTCCTGCGGCGTCAGCACGCCGGATACCCCGGACGGCGCAACGCAGACGACGGCATCGGCCAGCTTTTGCGCCAGTTCCAACTCGTGCAGCGTCACGATGATAGCGACGTTTTTTCCATGGGCCAGCGTTTGCAGTATGGCCATCAGCTCCGCTTTGCCTTTTGCGTCCAAAAACGACGTAGGCTCATCCAGCAGCAAAATCTCCGGTTGCTGGCAGACGGCACGGGCCAGCAGCACGCGCTGGCGCTGGCCGTCGCTGATCTTGGTAAAATCCCGGTCAGCCAGCGGTGCGGCCTGCACCAGTTCCAGCGCGGCCCGCACCTGCTGTTTGTCGGCGTCAGAGAGCACACCCAGCCGCCCGGTGTAAGGGTAGCGCCCGGCAGCAGCCACGTCAAAGCAGGTCGTCAGTTCGGTGCGGGCCGTGTGGGGCAGCATCAGCGCCAGCTTGCGGGCGCGGGCGTTGGGGGTGTAGGCGGCCAGGTTTTGCCCGTCCAGCAGCACCGCACCGCCCTGTGTGGGCAGCTGCGCCGCCAGCGTCTTTAATAAGGTGGACTTGCCCGCGCCGTTGGGGCCGATGAGGGCCAGTATCTTGCCGCGCTCAGCGTGCAGGGCAATGTCCCGCAGCAGCGGTGCGCCATAGCCGATGGCGAGGGCCTGTGTTTCGCAATAGCTCATGCTGCTCCCTCCCCGCTGTGGCGGCGCACCAGCAGCCAGATGACCACCGGCGCACCGAACACCGCCGTGACCGAGCTGATCGACAGTTCTGTCGGCGCAAACAGGCTGCGGGCGATCAGGTCACACAGCAGGCAGAACGCCGCGCCGCCCAGAGCGCAGCCGGGCAGCACATACAGCGGTTTTGCACTGCCCAGCGTTTGTTTTACCAAATGCGGCACCGCGATACCCACAAAGGATATCGGCCCGGCAAACGCCGTGACGCAGGCCGCCAGCAAACTGGACAGCAGCACCAGCACCACCGAAAACACCCGCACCGGCACACCGACGCTGGCGGCGTAGCTTTCGCCCATCTGGTAGGCAGCCATCGGCTTGGAGAGCAGGAACGCCGCTGCCAGGCAGGGCAGCACAATGGCCGCTGCCGTGGCAACGTTGCCCCAGGTCATGCCAGAGAAGCTGCCCATCGACCAGTTGTGAAGGTTGACAATGTTGGAATCCTGCGCGAAGGCCACGACGATATCCGTGACCGCCGAGCAGATGTAGCCGATCATGACGCCGCAGATGACCAGAATACTCATCCGCTGCACGCGGCGCGCCACAGCCAGCACAAACAGCATGGCCGCCATGGCCCCGGCGAAAGCCGCCAGAATCAGCGTCCATGAGTTGGTGAGCAGCCCGCGGTTGAGGAACACGACCATCGTCAGCGCGACGGCCAACTTGGCCCCGCTGGAAATGCCCATAACGAACGGCCCCGCAATGGGGTTGGCAAAGAATGTTTGCAGCAGGTAGCCCGCCGCCGACAAAGCCGCGCCCAGCAGCACGACCATAACCGCCCGGGGCAGCCGCAGCTGGTACAGGATGTTGGCGGTCAGCGCATCGGGGGTGCGGCCCAGCAGTGCGGCCACGACCTGCGCCGGGGAAAGCGCCACGCTGCCCCAGAAGAGATTGAGTGCAAACAGTGCCAGCAGGGCCGCCGCCATGGCGAAATATGCGATTGTCAGGCGTGTTCGGGTGTGCATGGTATCGTCCTTATTGCAGTTTCGTCAAAAATTTCAATTCATCGGCATTGGGGTTGCCCTCGGTGAACACCTTATTCATGTCCAGGATCAAATCCGGCAGTTCCATACTCTGCTGGAAAAGGCTCTGCGCGGTACACCAGACATTGCCGCTTTGCACAGCCTTGAAGTCGGCCAGCATCGGGCATTTGGCAATCAATTCATCGACAGAGCGCAGTTCACCCTCAATCGTGCTGTTATAAATCAGCACGTCGGCATCCTTGGCCCCGGCGTAGAAATCTTCCAGCGAAATATTCACGGTCGCCAGGTTGTTGCCGCTGTCGGTCAAATCGGCAAAGGCGTAACTGCCGCCCGCCATCTTGATCATTTCGGCAACGTAATCGCCGCCTTTGCGCACAGTGGCAAGGTTGTTGGAGGTGATGGAGAAAAACGCGACGGTCTTGCCGGTGGGGGCTTCGTCCGCCAAAGGGGCGATGCGCTGCTCGGCATCCGCAAAAACACGCTCTGCTTCGTTGGTTTTGCCCAGCAAAATGCCGTAGAGCTTGACCCATTCCATGCGGGCCAGCGGACCGCTCTCGTAGCTTGAGCGTTCGACCAGCACCGGCACACCGAATTTTTCCAGCTGCTCCTTCACCTCGGGGGTGTGGTAGATCATCGTGTTTTCGATGGCAAGGCCGCAGTCGGCGGCCAAAATCGTCTCGTAATCCGGGGCGCTGTACTTGCCCGCGTAGACAATTTGCCCCTGTTCCATGGCGGTGCGGGCAGCGTCGAGATACCAGTTTTCGGCCTGCGTGCCGGAGAGTGCCACCGCCCCCAGCCCACCAATGCTGATGATGGGGTCCATGGCGGAGGAAGAAACGAGGTAGATATTCTCGATAGGCTGCTGCAAAACGACAATGTCGTCGTCCAGTTCGGCGGGCACGGCGGCCCCTTCGGGTACGACCAGATAGCGGCTGCCGTCGATGGTGATAAGGCTGTACCCGCCCGCGCATTCGTCCACCGTGAACTGCTGCGCATAATCGAGAGGGTAGCGGCTTTCTATCACAAGTGCGTCGGTTTGTGTTGGTTCCGATGCCGCCGCGCAGCCTGCCAGCAGCAGGGCGGGCAGGGTCAAAAGTAAAGTGCGCTTCATTCGGCTGCAGTCAGCGTTGCGCTGTCAAAGGTCAGCGTGTAGTCGATCTCGTGCGGGGTGCTCATGGCGACAGTGTCTGCCGTGACAGCCAGCGCCGTGTCCAGCGCGGCGACGGGGATCTCAAACGTGGAATTGCCTTCGGTGTTCGTGGGCAGGTACTTTTCACCGTCGATGAGCATATAGTCGTAGTTCGGGCTGCTCCACACGATGGTGGCGGTCATCGCGCCGTCGGCCACGGTCAGGGCGGCAGGGCTTTCGACGGTAGCGCGGCCGCTGCCGCCTTCCAGCGTCACGGCACAGGTATAGCTGCCGTCGGCGGGTGCCTCAGCGGGGGCAGCGGTTTCGTCCGCGGCGGGCTGGGCATCGGCCACGCTGACGGTGTGGTCGTACCAGGTGCCCTTGGTGCCCAGGATGGCCAGCTGGAAGTCGGTATCCACGGCCTGCACCGGGATATCAAAGCCGTAGACCTCGTCGCTGGTGCCGTCGGAGTACGTCACGGTGTCAACGGTGGGCTGCAGCCAGTCGCTCTCGTGGTCGGGGGCGTCGGCGGCCATGCCAAGGTACAGGTTGACGATTTTCTGGGATTGCAGGCTGACATGGAACGTCATAACGCCGTTTTCCACGGTCAGGGTGCCCATACCGTCCACGGCCTCGCTGGCATGGAACATACTGCTGTCGGTCTTGAACTCGGCGGTGTAAACGCCGTCGGGCAGGGCGGCGGCAGGGGCTTCGGTTGCGGCGGGGGCCTCGGTGGCTTCGGGGGCGGTCTCCACGGTGGAGGCAGCCGCGGATGCACTCTCGGCGGTGGTGGATGCGGATGCGCCGCAGCCCGCCAGCAGCAGGGCGGCCAGTGTGATGGATGCGAGTTGGCGTTTTTTCATGGTTACCTTCCTGTCTCTATTCTAACATATATAAATTAAGGGAACACCGCACGGCAGGGGCCGCGCATGGGCGGCACATGGGGAAATCGAGCAATAACGGCATACGGCGCGGGCGGGATGAATCCCTCCCCTCTCCACCGAAAATGGCTTTCTATCCCCCAAACCCAAAAACTGCCCGAAGGCGTTCCCTTCGGGCAGAATGTATCAAACTTAACCGTTCAGGGAGTCGATAGCTGCCTTGGTGTGATCAACGTAGAGCTGCTGGACATCGGCGATCTCGCCCAGACCGGCGATCTGGGTGTCGACACTGTCAAAGCAGCCAGCGGCGTTGAACTGGCTCAGCCAGGAATCCTCGTCAGAGCCGGCCATATCATTGTTGGCGTGGTCACCGGCAACGACCATCAGCGGGCGCAGGATGACCTTGGTGTAACCGGCCTCCTTGACCTTCTCGATGACTGCGTCGCAGGCGGTGTCTTCCGGCTCACCCTCGACAGTGCCGATGAACACATTGTCATAGCCCAGGGTCTGCATGGTGGTCTGCATCTGGCTGTAACTGATCTTGGCGGTGTGGGACGTGCCGTGGCCCATGAACACAAAGGCGGTGCCGTCAGCAGCGGCAGCAGCGGCATCGTCATACCCGGCGACCTTGACGGCCTCGGCGGTGATGGCAGCGGCAACGGCCTCCTTGTCGGCGTTGATGACGGTGGCATCCTCGCCAACCTCGCCCAGCAGCGGCTCGGCGATGGCAACGCTCTCGAACTTGTCCTTGTACTGCTCAACGGCCTCGCACATCTCGTCATACTCGGCGCCGTGCATCAGATGGGTGGGCTGGACGACCAGGTTCTTAACGCCGTTGGCAACGGCGCGATCCAAAGCCTGGCCCATGTTGTCGATTTTCTCGCCGTCGCGGGCCTGCACATGGTTAATGATGATCTGCGCGGTGAAGGCGCGGCGCACGCTCCAATCGGGGTAAGCGGCCTGTAAGGCATCCTCGATGCCCTTGATGTCAGCGGCGCGGCTGCCGTTGAAGGAGGTTCCGAAGCTGACGACCAGCAGCTCGTTCTCGCCGATCTCATCCTCGTTGCGGGGATCGTCATTGCCGGCGTCGCCGGTGTCACGGCCGAAATACTCGGGGTCGGCGTTCTCGCCCTCAACCATTTCCTTCTGGGTGTCGGTCAGGGCGTCCCAGGCAGCCTTGGCGGCCTCGCACTGGGCGTCGGTGTCGTCGGTGCGCTCCTGCACATAGATGGCGTCGATCAAATCGGCGCAGTTTTTCGCGGCCACTTCGTCGGCATCTCCCTCATCTGCGGTTTCCTCGCTGCTTACGGCTTTGCTCTCGCTGGCAGCGGTGCTCTCAGCCGTGCTCTCGGTGGTAGCGGCGGTGCTGCCGCAGCCAGCCAGCAGTGCGGTGGTCAGGGCCAGGGCTGCCAGCACGGCAGCAGGCTTTTTGTGGTTGCGTTTTCTCATGTGTTTGCTTCCTTTCCTGTTGAAAACGTTGCATGGCACGGAAAGGCACAGCAAAACACACCTATCAAAAAACGAGGCCTTTTTGCGTGCAGAATGGCAACACAAAAAGACCCCGTACTTTCAGCAGGCTCTTTGCGGTACAACCAATTCCTCGTGATTTGGAGCTGTGCGCCCCCGTACCCGGCAGCAGGCAGGTTTCCTGGCTGAAAGATCAACACCCACCGCCGCCTTCCCGGGCTGATGCCCAGTGACCGGTGCAAACGCACCCTGGCGGCAGGTTCCCTTATCACAGTGACGAGATCGTGCGGGATTTGCGCCCGCTTCCCTTTTACCCTTTTCTGTGCGGCGGAACCGCGCAAAAAGGCACCTGCTGTCGTATTCAATTTTACGGTGTAGAGTATAACACAATACGGGCAGAAACGCAAGGGGCTGTTTACACAAGTTTTTCACCGTTCGCCTGTTGGAGATCGCGCCGCCGCTGCTCACGCCCGGAGAGCGGCGCACGGTCTCGCTGGCGGTGGGCTGCACCTTCCCCGCCGGGCTGCCCCAGGCCGTGGAGAGCGGGCAGACAATGTATAATAATGCCCTAAAAACAGCGCAGCCCCCGCAGAAAGGTCAACCTTCTGCGGGGGCTGCGTATTTTAGTCAGCTGTTAAGCTGCGCTCAAATCAGGCCCATCAGGCTGGGCAGGCCCAGGGACAGCGCCGGGATGTAGGTGACAGCCAGCAGGGCGGCCACCAGTGCCACAAAGTAGGGAATGAGCTTGGACGTGACCTGCTCGATGGAGACATGGCCGATACCGCAGCCGACAAACAGAACCGAGCCGACCGGCGGGGTGATGTTGCCCAGGCACATATTGAAGATCAGCATAACGCCAAACTGGATCTCGGTCATGCCGAAGCTGGTGGCGATGGGCAGGAAAATCGGGGTGAAAATCAGGATGGCCGGGGTGATGTCCATGAACATACCAATGACCAGCAGAATAATATTCATCAGCAGGAAGATGATATACTTGTTGTCGGTCAGGCTCATCAGGCCGTTGGAGATGGCGGCCGGGATGCCGGAGTACGCCATGACAAAGGACATAGCGGAAGAAGCGGAGATCAGGAATAGGATGATGCCGGAGGTCTTGGCAGAGTTGAGCAGGATACCAAGGAAGCCCTTGAAGTCGATGCTCTTATAGATGATGGAGAGGATCAGGCAGTACAGAACCGCGATGCCTGCGCCCTCGGTGGCGGTAAAGACACCGGAGACGATGCCGCCGATGACGATGACGATGAGCAGCAGGGACGGAACCGCGTCCCAGACGGTTTTCAGCACGCTCTGGCTGCGGTCAAAGCCGGTGGCCTTCATGCCGGCCTTCTTTGCGCCGATGAACGCAACGATCATGCAGCACAGACCCATCAGGATGCCGGGGATATAACCGGCCATGAACAGGGTGGAGATGGAGACACCGCCCGCGACGGTGGAGTAAACGATGAAGGCGGAGGTCGGGGGAATCAGCAGACCCGTGGGGGCCGAGGCGATGTTCGCAGCGGCAGAGTAGGCAGGGTCGTAGCCGTTTTCCTCCTCAATGGGGCTGATGCAGCCGCCCATGGCGGACGCAGCGGCGACGGAGGAGCCGGACAGCGCGCCGAACAGCATGTTGCCGAGGATGTTGGCCTGCGCCATAGAGCCGGGAATTTTGCCGACGAACAGCTGGGCAAAGTTGACCAGGCGCTTGGCGATACCGCCGTTGTTCATGATGTTGCCGGCCAGAATAAACAGCGGCACAGCCAGCAGAGAGAAGCTCTCCACGCCAGAGTTCATCTTCTGCATCGTGATAAAGGTGATCTGATCCCAGGACAAGGTGGACATAGCGGTCACGATGGAGGACGCCACAATGCTGATGGAGATCGGCACGCCGAGGAACAGCAGCACGCCGAACACAGCGAAAAGGATAACGGTGGTCATGGTGATACTCATTTGTCTGCACCCTCCTTGGATTCTACTTTTTCGCCGGTGATGTCCTCATAGATGTTGATGATCTGCGCAATCACAATGAACACGCCGGAAATCGGGGCGATGGCGTAGACCAGGCTGCGGGGGATGCCCAGCAGCGCCGAGAACTCGCGGCTGGCAGAGACAGCCAGCTTAAAGCCGCCGATCGTGAAAACAAAGATTGCCATCAGGAGGATCAGGCCGTCGATGGCCACCAGCAGGGCGGTGTGGGCCTTGCCGGTGAACTTGTCGCGGACGAGGGTCAGCGACATATGCTCGCGGGTGGAGAAGGCGTAGGCCGCGCCGATGAAGCCGGTCCAAATCAGGCTGTAACGGACAAGCTCCTCGGTAAAGGCTACGGGGCTGTTGAGCACATAGCGGGAGAACACCTGGATAAGCACCAGAATGGTCATGAAGGAAAGCAGAATCGCACAGGCGATGCTGAGAATTTTATCCATCCAGTATTTGATGGCTGCGAAGGTGTTTTTCATGGCTTACTCCTCCCCTCTTGCCTTTTCAATGGTATCCATCAGCGTCTTGACGCCGGGATACTCTTCTTCGTAGGCTTCGATCATGGGCTGGGTCGCCTCGCGGAAGGCTTCCTTGTCGACGTCGTAGACGAATTCGACGCCCATGGTCTCCTGGGCCTCCTTGACGGCCTCCTCCACGGCGGTGTCCCACATGACCTTGTGGGCGTCGGTGGAATCGTGGGCGGCCTCCAGAAGAATCTGCTGATCCTCCGGGCTGATGGTCTTCCAGACCTTTTCGCTCATGATCAGTACATCGGGGATCATGGCGTGCTGATCGACCGAGTAGACCTTGCAGACCTCGCCGTGCTTGCCGGTGGTCAGGGCCGTCTCGTTATTCTCGGTGCCGTCGATGATGCCGGTCTGCAGCGAGGTATAGACATCGCCGTAGGACATGGCAACGGGGATACCGCCGAGGTAGCTCATCATATCGGTCTGGCTCTTCATATCCTGCACGCGGATCTTCAGACCCTTGAGGTCTGCCGGGGTGCGGATGGCCTTATCCTTCGTGTAGAAGGAACGTGCGCCGGAGGTGTAGTAGGTCAGCGTGACAAAGCCGTCGTCGCCGGTCGAGAGGAAGAAGTCCTGCATCTCCTGGGAGTCCATGACGTTGTAGAAGTCGGCGGTGTCATTGAAGATATAGGGCAGGCCGAAGGCATTGAACGCTTCGTTGTAGGTGGCCAGGCCGGGGGCCGAGACTTTCGTCATGGCGATAACACCCGCCTGCAGCTGCTCGAGGTTTTCGTTCTCGCTGCCAAGCTGGCCGTTGGGGAAGATCTTGACCTGGATGCGGCCATCGGTCTTTTCGTTGACCTCTTCCGCAAACTGGGTCATGGCGATATGGACAGTGTGGGTCTCCGACAGGCCGTGGGCCAGCGTCAGCACCAGCGGGTTCTCGGCGCTGTAGCTGGTATCGGCCGCGGTGCCGGATGCGCCGCAGCCGGACATAAGCCCGACGCACAGCGCCGCCGCAGCACCCAGGGCTGCAATTTTCTTGAACATAATTTTCTCCTTCTGATATATGTGGTCGCTGCGGGCAGGTGCAGCGGGGAATCCCCCAGTCCGCTTCGCGGACAGCCCCCTTTGACAAGGGGGCCTTTAAAGCCTCCCTTGTCAAAGCGAGGGCGGAGGGATTCCTCACCGCCGCCTCCCCCTTACATCCCAATCAAATCAAACTGCTCGAACGAGACAAGCACCTCGTGGTTTTTCTTGGGGTTGGGGTACTTAATCTGCACGCTCTTGAGGCGCTGGCTGTAATACCAGCCGCTCTCGGCTTCCTCAAACTTGCGGCGGTGCAGGAAATGCGGCAGCTCCTGGCCGTCCAGCTGGACGTAGAACGGCGATTTCTCGCGGTGGATCATGTCAAGCGCCATGCTCTCCACGGCGGTCTCGTAGCTGCCCTCGTTCGTGAAGGTCACGACCGTCTTGACGCCTGCCTTGACGTCGATTTTCGTCTTGAGGTATGCACCCTTACGGTAGTCGTTCGTGCGGCCGTCGTCCTCGTACAGGGTGAACGCAGAGTCAACGTCCGGAGCCATCAGGATATCCAGGGCCGTGGTTTTCTCGGTCATCAGGTTATGCAGGGCGTTGCCGCTCATCGGGATGATGGCGCCGCTGCGCACAAACAGCGGGATGCTGGCGATGTCCACCGGCACTTCAATCGTCTGGCCGGGGGCGTAAGCCTCGCGGGTGTAGAAGTCGTAGAACCGCTCGGCTTCGTTCTCGGTCTTGGGCAGGTAGACCGGGCGGACGGTCTGGCCCTTCTCGACCACGTTTGCGACCAGCAGCGAGTCGCCGAACATAAAGTCCACACCCTCGTCGTAGGTAGCCGGGTCGTTCTGGAACACGCTGAACGTCGGCTGCCAGATGGGCAGGCCGTTCTCGTGAGCGCGCTCCATCAGCGAGTAGAGCGTCGGGCTGAGCTTGTAGCGGAAGTCGATGGCGTCCTTGATGTACTGCTTTTTGTCACTGTACATCCACGGCTCGGTGACGGTGTTGTCGGTGTTGGTCGAATGGATGGAGAAGCGCGGCATGAAGATGCCGTTCTGCACCCAGCGCACGAACAGCTCGCTCTCCGGCGCAACGCCGTAGAAGCCGCCGACGTCACAGCCGTGGTTGGAAACGCCGCAGAGGGCCATGCCCAAGATCGTGGCAATGTTGTATTTCAGGGTGTCCCAGCAGGTCAGGTTGTCACCGGCCCAGACCTGTGCATACCGCTGGATACCGGCGTGGCCGGAGCGGCAGACCGAGAAGGGGCGGCAGTCGGGGTCGTATTCCTCGATGGCCTCGTTGGACAGCTGGCACATCAGGTTGCTCATGACCGGCTTCATCGTGCCGATGGTGCTGCCCTTGCCCTCAAAGTAGACCTTCGCGTCCTTATCGACGAGGGAGTCATACTCGCAGTTGTCGTTCCAGATGGAGCGGCAGCCGTACTTGAGCAGTGCGTCCTTGATGTACTGCTTCCAGTGGAGACGGGTGGATTCCTTCGTGTAGTCAACAAACAGCCCGGGGCCGCCCCACCAGGTGCCGACGGCCAGACCATCCACACCGGTGTTGTCGTCGGAGGCGGGCAGGAACATCCCCTTCTGCTTCATCTCGTCCAGCAGCGGGTGGACCAGCAGCATACCGGGCTTGATGTTGGGCGAGACGACAATGCCGCGCTTTTCCATCTGGGCGAACCAGTCTGCCGGGTTCTTGAACCGCTTGTAGTTCCAGGTGAAGCTGCAGCGCTTGATGCCCTCGGGCGTCTCGACCGCGCAGTAGCCGCTGGACAGCTGGAAGCCGTCTGCGGGGATGCCCTCCTCGCGGGTCGTGTCGATGAAGTCGAGCACGGCGTCGTCGCTGTTCTCGGGCAGCTCGGGATAATACATCGAGCTGCCCAGATAGCCCAGCGCGGCTTTCGGCAACATGACGCTCTTGCCGGTCAGGTCGGTGTAGCGCTCGATGACCTCGCGGATGGACGGGCCGGCAATCAGGAACAGGTCAATGTCGCCCGCGTCGGTGCGGTAGGAAGAATAGCGGTGCCAGTAGTTGCGCTTCTCGCGGCCCATGTTGAAATCACACTCGGCCGTGTTGTGGTAGAAATAGCCCACAGCCTGCCTGGTGCCGCGGTTCAGGCGGATGTAGAACGGAATATGCTTGTAGAGGGAGTCGGTCTCCTTGGCGTTGTAGCCCATGGCGTCGCCGGGGGCCATGTTCATGTATTTCTCGGCCTTGTTGATCTCGCCGGATTTCTCGCCAAAGCCGTAGAAGCAGTCGTCAGCCTCGATCTGGCTGGCATGGATGCGGCGGTGGTTGCTGTCCTCGCGGTAGGCCAGGTCGGGAATGTCGGCGTGCAGCAGGCTCCCGTCCTTATCATAGACCATGATGCGGAACGGCGCTTTCTCGATGACGACTTTCAGCCGCTTGCCCTGGATGACGGCCTGCTTGCCACCGTCGGTCAGCGCAGCCTCGGCGGGCTGGACGCGCTTGCGGCAGTCCTTCATCAGTTCGTCGGTGCGGGAGTCCCACGCCGTCATGGTCAGGCTGTAAGAGGCTTCGTCCCAATCGCCGTCAAAGCCCGCGCGGATGCGCAGGATGTCGTCGGTCAGGAACCAGATGCGCAGTTCCACGGCGTTAGTAGCCACGGCATAGTAGCTGCCGTGGTCGGTGACTGCGCCGCCGGTGTAGCACACTTTCATAGATTTTCCCCTTTCTTTGTGGTGCGGTGGTTCGGGCGCAAATAGGCAATATGCACAAAAATCGAATATAATTTTTGTGCATCTATAAGTCATTCGCCCTGTTTCGACCTTATAATAACAAATTGTTCATGAAATTTCTTCTGCATTTGTGGCACGAATGTTGCAAAATGTGATATAATCGTTTTAAGGACAAAAATTGCAGGAGAGCCGACGCCATGATTATCCAAAAAGTTCCGCACTATGTAGATTCTGTTCTGACACAGGATGTCGCCAGCGCCGCCCTGCAGGGCGGTGACGTAGTGGTGGCCTGGTACACAAACCAGGTCAACAGCCAGTCGGTCGTCCACTCCCACCCCTACTATGAGCTGATTTTGCCGGTGGCGGGCAGCAGTGTCCGCTATTCCGTCGGCGGCAGCGTCTACGATTTACACCTGGGCGAGCTGATTTTGTTTCCCGGCGAAATGTACCACTCTGGCAAGTTCAACATCACGGCGGATACTTCGGAGCGGCTCGTTGTGCAGATCGCGCCGGGCATCTGGGATCGAGCCTGGCAGCAGAGCGGTCTGCCCCGCCGCGCATGGAATCGCGACCCCATCATCTTGGATGCAAACGCCGTCCTGCACTGGGATTTCCGCGGCCTGCTGGAACGGATGGCACAGACTGTCTCACTGGACGAAAGGATACGCCCCATCGTGCAATGCTGCGAGGTAACAGAGCTGATTCTGCTCGCCAGCCATGTCATCACCCGGCGCAACGCCGCACCGCCGCCCTCGGCCACCAGCCTGCTGATTGCCAAGGCCGTTGACTACCTGCAAACCCACTACACCGACCCCGGGCTGACCGTGGCACAGCTGGCCAAGTACACCTACACAAGCCGGGAGCATCTGTCCCGCGTGTTCAAGGAGTACACGCTGGAAAGCGTACACGGCTACCTGACCAACCTGCGGATGCAGCACTGCCGCAACGCCATTGCGGCCGGGGCCAGCGTGCTGGACGCCTGCAATGCCAGCGGCTTTACAAATTACAGCAGTTTTTTAAAGCGTTTCCGCGCACTGTACGGCGTTACCCCAACCGAGTACCGCGCCCAGCTGCGGCAAAGCCTGGCCCCCAACTAGCTTTACACTGGCGGCAAATCGGGGTATACTTAGGGCAACACCGCACAATTCCCGCCTGACGGCTTAAGCACCGCTCCGGCGGCTGCAGCACGGCATCTGCGTTGCCAAAATGCTCGATAAGACATCCAGTATTATCTGCGCTTTTGGCTTAGCAGCTGCCGCACCTCGCTCGCCGTATCGGCACTTAGAATTATGCGGTATTGCCTTAGAATACTACTGTAAAGGGGGGCACACTGCATGACACCGTTGGAGGCGCTGAAACGCTATTTCGGTTATGATTCCTTCCGCCCCGGGCAGGCCGAAATTGTGGACGCCATCCTGGCCGGGCGGGACGCGCTGGCTATCATGCCCACCGGCGCGGGCAAATCTATCTGCTACCAGGTCCCGGCGCTGCTGCTGCCGGGCATCACGCTGGTCATCTCGCCGCTGATCTCCTTGATGCAGGACCAGGTCAAGGCGCTGAACGCGGCGGGCATCCGGGCGGCATACATCAATTCTTCCCTGTCAGAAAGCCAAATCAGCCGTGCGCTGAACCTGGCCGCCGAGGGCAGCTATAAAATCATCTACGTTGCGCCCGAGCGGCTGGAAAGCGGCGCGTTCCGCAGCTTTGCTACGGCGGCGGATATCTCGATGGTCACAGTGGACGAGGCCCACTGCATCAGCCAGTGGGGCCAGGATTTCCGCCCGAGCTACTTAAAAATCCTTGATTTTGTGGACAGCCTCCCGGAACGCCCCATCCTGTCCGCCTTTACGGCCACTGCCACGCGGGAGGTGCGGGACGATATCATCTGCACGCTGCGGCTGCATGACCCGGAGCTGCTTGTCACCGGTTTTGACCGGCCGAACCTCTACTTTCAGGTGGAGCAGACCCACCGCAAGGATGATTTTGTGCTGCAATACCTGCGCGACCACCCGGGCGAGAGCGGCATCATCTACTGTGCCACCCGCAAAAATGTGGACAAGCTGCAAGCCCTGCTGGCCGACTACGGCTTTGCCGCCACCAAGTACCACGCGGGTCTGGCCGCCGAGACGCGCAACAAGAACCAGAACGATTTCATCTACGACAAAGCCCCCATCATTGTGGCGACGAATGCCTTCGGCATGGGCATCGACAAATCCAACGTGCGGTTCGTGCTGCACTACAATATGCCCCAAAGCATGGAGAATTATTACCAGGAGGCAGGCCGCGCCGGGCGCGATGGACTTCCGTCCCAGTGCGTTTTGCTCTTTTCGGCGCAGGATGTGGTCATCAACAAGTTTTTGCTGGACCGCAAGGATTTTTCGGAATCCGACGACGAGGACGCCGAGCTTTTGCGCCAGCGCGACTTGCAGCGGTTGCAGACGATGGAGCGTTACTGCAAGACAACGGCCTGCCTGCGCAACTATATTTTGGAATATTTCGGCGAGCACCCTGCCGCGCCCTGCGGCAACTGCGGCAGCTGCAACAATGTGTATGAACAGGCCGACCTGACCGCCGCGGCCAAGTGGATGATCAACTGCGTGGCCGAGACGCGGGGCCGGTTTGGCAAGGCCATCGTCTTTGGCACCTTGCAGGGGGCTAACCGCGCCCGGCTGAAAGAGATCGGCGCGACGAATTACAAGAGCTACGGCCAGCTGAAGGACCTGCCCCGGGAAGTGCTGGACCGGCTGCTGGCCCAGCTGTTGGAAGATGGATATTTGGTGCAGACCGACGACCAGTACGCCGTGCTGCGGATGGGCGATATCACGCCGCTGAAACAGCCCGGGGCGCAAGTGCTGGTCAAGCTGCCGCCCCGGCAGGAGCCGGAGCGGGTGCAGCGCCCCAAAAAGCGCAGCGTGATGGACGCCCTGACCAAGGCCGGGTTGGAGCTGTACCAACAGCTGCGCACCCTGCGGTTCGAGATCGCCCAGCGCGAGGGGCTGCCGCCCTACGTCGTGTTCGGCGACAAATCGCTGGCCGATATGTGCCTGCATGCCCCCGCAGCGGTGGAAGGGATGATCGGTATTTACGGCATGGGCGAGCGCAAGTACGAGAAGTATGCCGACCCGTTCTTTGCGGTCATCGACGCCTACCGCGCCGACCACCCCGACGCGGTGCTGAGCCTGGATGCCCCCGATCCGGAGCCCGCACCGGAAACACCCGCAAAAACCGCCAAGCCCGGCAGCAAGGCCACCAAGGCCGCATTCTGTCTGACCGAGGAACGCGCCGCGGCGTTTGCCTACCAGGACGCCCTCTCCCCTGCCGAAATGAAGGAGGCGCTGGCCGCCGTCGCCGCGCCCGACATGAAAGCCCCCACCATCAAGGATATGGAGGGCTGGCTGCTGGACGAGCGGTTGATTGCCATGGAAAAACTCCCCACCAAGGGCTTTTATTACGTGCCCACCCCCGCCGGTGTGGATGCCGGCCTGCGCAGCGAGGACCGCGTCAGCGCCCGCGGCACGCCCTACTCGGTTTTGCAGTTCACACCCCCGGCGCAGAAGCTAATCGTGGAGCATTACATCAAAAAATAAGCTGTACATCGCGCAAATTGCGAAAAAGGCACACACCGACGCAAAATCGGTGTGTGCCTTTTGGAGTTTTATGCCATTATTTCCACAGCAGGAACAGGATGAGCAGCAACACTGCCAGCCCCGCCAGGTAGACCCCGGCAATCAGCAGGGTTGCTTTCATGGCACCCAGCACGGCCCAGAACTTTTCCTTGGCGGTCCAGTCAGGGGCTTGCTCCCATGGGCGGTCGTTGGCCGGTTCTGGGGGCGGGGCGCCCGCCTTGCGGCGGTGGGGGCGCAGCATCGGCGCAGGGCCGATATCACTCATATCGGCGATGGTGCGGCCATCGTCCTCAAAATCGTCGTGTTTCCTCATTTGTCGTACAGGTGGCAGACCACGTAATGGCCCGGCTCGGCCTCACGCTGCTTCGGTGCTTCGGTCTTGCAGCGCTCGGTGGCGTAAGGGCAGCGGGTGTGGAACTTGCAGCCGGACGGCGGGTTGGCCGGGGACGGGATCGAGCCTTGCAGCACGATACGCTCGCGTTTGACCGTCGGGTCCGGGATGGGGATGGCCGAGAACAGCGCCTTGGTGTAGGGGTGCAGCGGGTGGGCGAAGATATCGTCGGTCTCGCCGTACTCCACCAGGTTGCCCAGGTACATAACGCCCACCGTGTCCGAGATATGCTCGACGACGGACAGGTCGTGGGAGATAAAGAGATAGGTCAGGTTGCGCTTTTCCTGCAGGCTCTTGAGCAGGTTGATGATCTGCGCCTGAATCGAAACGTCCAGCGCGGAGACCGGCTCGTCGCAGACGACGAACTCAGGGTTCAGCGCCAGGGCGCGGGCAATGCAGATACGCTGGCGCTGGCCGCCGGAAAATTCGTGCGGGTAGCGGGTCTTGTGGTAGGGCTGCAGACCGCAGTCGTCCATGACCTGGTCGATATAATCGTTAAATTCGTTTTTCGGCACCAGGTTGTGCTCGCGCACAGCCTCGCCGATAATTTCACCGACCGGCAGGCGCGGGGATAGGCTGGAGAACGGATCCTGGAAGATGATCTGCATTTGGGTACGCAGCGCACGCATTTCGGCCGGGGTCATATCGTAGACTTCCTTGCCGTTGAAGAGCACTTGGCCGCCGGTCTTTTCACCGCCCAGGCGCAGAATGGTACGGCCAGTCGTGGATTTTCCGCAGCCGGACTCACCGACCAGGCCCATCGTGCAGCCGCGGCGCAGGTTGAAGGTAACGCCGTCCACAGCCTTAACATAGCCCACAGTCTGGGACAGCAGGCCGCCCTTGATGGGGAAATACTTTTTGAGGTGGTTGACCATCAGAATATATTGAGGGTCGTAGGTGACGGGGGTGTAGTCGTTTTCAACCAGAAGTTTTTCCTTCTTTGCCATATGTCACTCACCCGCCTTTCTGTTTTCTTCATAGTAGCGGTAGCAGCTGACCTTGTGCGTGGGGGACAGGCTGATCTCGCAGGGGTACTCGCCGCTGCAGCAGGGCAGCTGCATTTCGCAGCGGTCCTTGAAGTAGCAGTAATCCGGCATATTGACCGGGTTAGGCACCTTGCCGGGGATGGAGTACAGGCGGTCCACTTTTTTGCCGACGACCGGCTTGGACGCCATCAGGCCAATGGTGTAGGGGTGGCTCGGGTGGGCAAAAATTTCCTCCACCGTGCCCTTCTCGACCACGCGGCCCGCATACATGACAACGACATAGTCGGCCATTTCGGCGATAACGCCCAGGTCGTGGGTGATCAGCATAATGGACGAGTTGATGCGATCCTTCAGGTTGCGCAGCAGGTCCAGGATCTGGGCTTGGATCGTCACGTCCAGCGCGGTGGTCGGCTCGTCGGCAATGATGATTTTCGGGTTGCAGGCCAGCGCCATGGCGATCATGACGCGCTGGCGCATACCGCCGGACAGCTCGTGGGGGTACATTGCGTAGACACCCTCACTGTTGGCAATGCCGACCATCTCCAGCATTTCAATGGTGCGCTTCTTGATGTCCTCTTTTGTCTTGCCCTCGCCCTCGTGCAGGGCAATGACCTCTTCGATCTGCGCACCGATGCGGAACACCGGGTTCAGGCTCGTCATAGGCTCCTGGAAGATCATCGAGATATAGTTGCCGCGCAGGCCCTGCATCTTGTCGGTCGGGGTCTTGGCAATGTCGTAGGCCTTGTCATTGCCGAGGTTCAGACGAATGGCACCCTCGACGATCTGGCCCTGGGGGCGCTGCAGCAGCTGCATCAGGGAAAGGCTGGTGACAGACTTGCCGCAGCCGGACTCACCGACGACGCCGACGGTCTTGCCGATGGGCACTTCAAACGAAACGCCGTCGACGCTCTTGACGACGCCGGTGTCGGTGAAGAAATAGGTGTGCAGGTTATCGAACTCCACCGCGTTGGCGGGGTCCTTCATCTGGGTGGTGTACTCGGACTCGGGCACGTTGCGGCGCTTGCGGCGCTTTTCGTACTGGTCCGTGATGCGGCGGTTTTCCTTGGAGATACGCCGCGACTCTTTGGCGGAAAGATATCCGTCCTGATTTTTAGCCATCGTGTGTTTCTCCTTCCAATCAGCGTTTCATCTTGGGGTCAAACGCATCGCGCAGACCGTCGCCCACAAAGTTGAAGCCCAGAACGGTGAGCAGCAGGCAGACACCGGCAGGGATCCAGATGAACAGGTAGTTCGTCATAACGTAGGCGTTGTTGACATCGTTGATGATGTTGCCCCAGGAGGCGAACGGATACTTGACGCCCAGGCCCAGGAAGGACAGGGTGGCCTCGGTCAGGATGGTGGAGCCCAGGCCCATCGTGCAGGTAACGATGAGCTGCGGGATAACGTTGGGGATCAGGTGGCGGAAAATGCGGTGCCAGACCTTGATGCCGCAGGCCTCGGTGGCCAGCATGAACTCCTGCTCACGCAGGGAGAGGATCTGGCCGCGTACCAGGCGGGCAATGCTGGGCCAGCCCAGGAAGCCGAGAATCAGCATCAGGTACAGCATACGTTTCCAGGAATCCACACGCATGGCGTCCATGGCCGCGCCGATGATGATGATGACCGGCATCGAAGGGATGCAGTAGAAAACATCGACGACACGCATAATGATGTTGTCGACCCAGCCGCCGAAGTAGCCGGAGATACCGCCCATCAGGATACCCAGGGATGCCTCGATGACGACGACGATGAAGCCGATGATCAGCGAGACGCGGCCGCCGTACATCAGGCGGGTCAGCATATCCATACCGTTGGTGTCGGTGCCCAGCCAATGCGCCTTGCTGGGGCTGGCGTAGCGGTCGTAGACGTAAGTCTCGGTCATCTGCTTGACGGACCAAACTTTGGTGGAGGCATCGTAGACGATATCGTACTCGGCCTCGTTCCCCCCGGCGTCGGTGTAGTTGAACTTATCGGCCTTCTCGTTGATGGCCTCTTCCAGGCGATCCTTGAAGTCGCGGGTAACGACGACGCTGGAATCGGCGGCGGAGACGACAAAGCGGCTGACATAACCCAGCTGCTCGCCATTGGCGGCGATCTCGCCGTCCTTGTTCAGCGTGTAGTCCACGCCGTCGGCGGTGAAGTCGCTCTCCCCTGCCGTTATGGCAGTCAGGGCGGCCAGCTTGACGTCAAAGCTGAACTTCGGCGCACCGTCGGCCTCGTTGACGAGGTCGCGGCTGGCATAGCCCATGACGTCGCTGCCCTGGTAGACGACATAGAAGTCGTCGCTCTGGATATCGACGGTGTAGTCAGTATCCTTATAGTTGAACTCGGTGCTGCCCTTCTTCACGGCTTCGAGGGCCTTGCTCTGGGCGATGGAACCGAAGTTCTGGCCGTCGGCCACGACAAAACGCATCGTGTCGTTGCGGGTGACGCCGACGAACTCCTTGGACATCTGGGTGTAGGTGAAGAACTGCTCGTCCTGGCCGTAGGGGCTGACAA
>OLQL01000661.1_pt1 | contig 34473 bp, 31 predicted proteins | sample 1672971 | NCBI WGS metagenome assembly OLQL01 (sample SAMEA3136742, study PRJEB25190) | human gut metagenome | biome: human gut; feature: human-associated habitat; material: faeces | place: Austria | collected 2013
TCTACCTGAGCCACATAGGGTCTTAAAGCTAATGGAGGTTTATCCTCTGGCTCATTTATATTAGTTGATAATACCGATAAATCTTTACTATCTGGGTCTAGAGATGGGGCTAATACGGCTTTAACTCTTTTAGTTATTTTCTGAGTAGCAAAAGATACTCTAAGTACTTCTCCATTCTCCCCTTGATAGGTATAAGTACATACAGGTTCTTCGTTGAATTTCCTATTATGTATGTAGATAATCCCATCTCTTGAATCTACATACCAAGGCCCATTAGTGTACCCTTTCATCTTCTGTTCTAATTGAACTAAGACGTTCTTGCCCACCAATCCAAAGTCACTATCAATTAAAGCTTTTAAATCTTCTGGCATAGCTACTTCAGCTACTCCACTGTATTTGTTAGCATAAAGTACTTTACCAGTAGTAGTACGGGTATTTTCTGTGGGTACTTGTAGTGACTCGTATACTTTATTACTTATTATCTGTTGTTCCATTACTGAAATATTTCTATGATTACACCAGTAGCATTCCCACAACCATTGTCTAAATAGGTAGATAATTTATAACCTTCCATGTCCGAATGAACATAAGCAGGCTGATATCTTAAATCCCCTGAAGAATCAATGCACTTAATAGTTACATGAGTACCTGTAGAATCAAATACGGCTTCGAATTCCCTTACCTTAATTATTTTTATGGGCCCAGATATAAATTGGCCATCAGGGTATATATATCCCCATTGAAGACAAATGTTTTGGTTCTCTTGAATCTCGGCAATATCTACAGTATCAGGATTACCCGTATCGAAAGTAATGGTAGCCAAGTTTTCTTTTTCTTCATCATATCTATAACTCCAGGTACTTATATACGCTCCAAGGGGTATACCTGTAATTGGATTCATTATAGGCATACCTCCAAAATTGAAAAGGGCCAAATAAGGTTGACCCATTCCATTATATAATATAGGTTTCTGTTTAGCTGCCATAAGTCGGTATTCTTATTAGGTTTCCCATTTCTAATTCCTTAAAAGGATTCAGTATCTTATTAGCTTCAGCTATGATGTACCACTTACCAGAATCACCATAATACCTGAAAGCAATATTTTGTAGGGTTTCCCCATCTTTAACAGTATGTTGAATATCGTTAGGGGATTCTGGTACTATTGGAGGTTTAGCCTCTAAGGAATAATCCCCATCGTTATACTTCAGAGCATAGGCATTATTATATGGGCTAGCTCCCTTTATATATTGGTTAACATCAATCATATTTAATACCTCCTGTCTTTTTAAGTGAATCGGAATTTATAAAATCTCCATAGGATAAGTTATATGCACTTACTCTCTTGAAAATCAATTCTTGAGTTGCTGCTGCAGGCAATAACCTACCATTACCAAAAGTAGCTGGCTTTCCGGGTATCCTTATTCGATAACCGTTCTGAAAGTTCTTCAGAGTATAAGTTGCTGAGGTAAGGATATAATTGTGGTTATCGAATATACCAGAATCCCCCCATTCTATCTTAACAATTGGGGGAGCAGCCTGGTAACCATTAGATTTAGACCATGCCTCTAATAACCTACATTTATTGATTACCTCTTCTGGATTTTCTGGGTCATTACAGTACCAAGACACATTGAATTGAATAATGTCTTCAGCTCCAGTAAAGTGATACATTGGTACATTGCGACCCATTGATTTAATGGTGGCCCATGTGGTTTCTCCTCTAAAATCTATTTCTGGAGGTCTATTCTGTAAGGTAATGTATTGAGTGGGGTTAACAGTCATGTTATATATCCTTACTTCATTCTGATATATAACATCTGCTTTAGCCTCGAAGTTTCTGTAATTAGTAGTATTCTTATTCCCCTTTGCTGGGTCTACTCCTTCACCTTCTTCTAACCTTGGGAATTGTAATTCCATTCTCCATTTAGCCTGGAGTTGTTTATTTAGAATAGGGTTCTTAGACGATATTTGAGCTTCTCCGATTACTCCATTGGGAGTATAGAGTTTACCCTTTTGAGCATCATCTTTGGGAAGAGTAGAAAGAGTTCGATTGAGTAATATCCGAGCTCTCCATAGCTTATTTAAGGGACCAGTAAGAACACCTGCCGTATCTCTTGTAAGGTCATTGTATTTTTCAACAACCTTACCTGCTGCTTTATTTAATACTCTAGCCATAGTGTTTTAGTTTTATATTCCCATTACAAATGCAGCTCCAGTAAAATCTTGTTGAGAACCTGGAGCATAATCTCCAACTGCTTGACCATCTACTGAGATATTGATACGAGAATCTCTCATACCTTCTTTAATAGCTAACCTAACAGCATTAATAAATCTCTCTTCATTCTGGGCTCTAATGGTAGTTGGGTCTTCTTTCTCTTTATTCTGAGCTTCAGTATTCCTATCTACTGAATTACTAAGGTAACTAATACCCTCAATTAATAAAGGAAGACCTACAGTAATTGCTAATCCCCAGGGTCCACCGAGTAATCCCATAAGTCTACCACCTATAGAGGTTAAACCTTTTATAGCACCTTGCCTAGCCACTTGACTACCAACTTGGGCACCTGCTCCAGCTAAAGCCCCTCCAGCTAAATTACCCGCCATAGTAGTTGCTAATGGTACTCCAGGATTTGGTGTCTTAACATATCTTCCGGTTTTAGTGTTATAAAATCTACCAGCAGAATTCATACCGATACCGCTTGACATCATTTGGAGTTGAACCATGGTTCTCATAAGGTTAACCATTCTTACCATGTGTGCTTCCATAATGGCAAACTGAGTATTAGTTTTTATTGCTGCAGCAGACATACCTTCAGTAGAAGCAGTAGCAATAGTCTGTAAATACCCAACAGACCTAATAATACCTCTTACAGTATTAAATCCTGCAACAATAGTACCTACTACTACTGCAGTAGCTCCTACCCTAAGACCAAAACCTCCAACCCAAGTTTCTGAGATAGAATTAATTACTTTGATTATAGAGTTACCCACATTTAGTACTGGGGTAAAGATTCTACCCAAAGCTGCACCTGCGGTAACTGTTAAGTTCTCTATACTTGATTCGAATTGGTCAATTACACCTGCATCAGTTTTAAGACGTTCTTCATTGAGTCGATTTACTGCCCCAATGTTTTGGTCATAAGTAGCAAGTATCTTACCCATCTTATCTCTACCAGAAGCAATATCCCTAAGTACGGGGAGCATACCACGATTACCACGAACTCCAAAGATATTGAAGAAAGTTGGTGTTTCAATTCGTGAAGGTAAATCTACTGCCGCCTTAGCAAACTTCTGATAGATAGTATAAAGGTCTATAAGATTACCCTGAGCATCGAAGAATTCATCTGGACTTAAGCCCAGGTCTGCTAAAGCGTTATAGCCTTTCTTTTTTTGGTTAACAAGAGAGAGTTGTAAGTAACGAATCATATTGGCCAGTGAGGTACCTGCCATAGAACCCTGTATACCCATATCACCCAATACACCAATAGCAGCAGCGGTTTGCCGAAGGTCTACTCCAGCAGTTGCCATATCTGCTCCTGCATAAGATATGGACTGGGCTAAGTCTGTTAAAGATATATTTGCATTAGTAACTGCAGTATATAAGTCATCGGTTACTCTAGCGGCTTCTCTCATTGGGATTTGGTACATTGACATGATATTAGTTATCAAGTCAGCTACACCACCTTTCTGTCCCACTGGCATAGTAAAGATTGAAGCCAGCTTAGATGCTGGCCCAATCATTTCTTTAATAGCATCGAATTTATTACCTGCCATAGCCAGGTATCTTTGTCCTGATGCAACATCCGAAGCAGTAAGAGGAGTTATCTCATTGACATCTTTTGCCAATTGTAACATCTCTCTTTGTTCTGCAATGGTAGCACCGGCAATTTTCGAAGCAGTCCAAACTTCATTCTGAACACCCGCAGAGTATTTATAGGCCCTTGCCATTCCCCCTACGAGCTGCATTCCGAAGTCCATTGTATTAGAAGCTGACATCTGTATACCTCTATTCCAGGTACTCATGTCATTCATCATAGTTCTGAATGACCCAGATATCTTGCCAGCCTCTTGAGAGAATCGGTCTTTTAGTACCATGGCAACACCGACCTCTACTATACTCCTACTGGTATTCATAATTTATTTTCTTTTCTTTAATTGTTTATAATATTGTTCGGCCATTTCCTTAAATATTTTCCTGATTCTATACGGAAGACGTAAAAAGCCGAAATAGTCTAAGGCTATCTCGGCTCTGGTGATATAAACAAAATCACTCTCTAACATTACTCTTCCGTCAGGTAGAAAAAATTGGGTGCCCAAACTATAGGATAAGTTCTTTCTTCTCCAGTTAAGGGATTAGTAATATGGGACTCTCCCTTAAAGATAGGGTCAATAGAGATTATATACTTTCTCATCTCAGCCATATCCTTTGCAGTAAAAGGAGTAAAGTTTTCTACCTTCTCCCAATTACCGTCTACTTCTAAGTAAAGATTCCGACAAAGTAAGGGGGCATTCTTAGTTTGTTTATCCAAGGGTAACTTCATGAACTCTTGTTCTCCCTTACCAGTCATACAATCAAATTTGATTTTCTTGCCCGATGAAAGAAGGTATTTATGATCGGTTAATTGAATACCCTTTGGATAATAAGGGATGGCATCTGGTTTTTCATCAAATACCCTATTATCAGTGGGTACTTCTGAATAATCGAAAAGGAACTCATGAAGGTCTTGGCCATAAGTAACTTTACCACCGTTCTCTTTACCCCAGTCATATTCAAATTCTACTTCCTCTCCCAGTGAGAATATACGAGAATTGAAAATAATTGCATAGCGGTCATTGACTGGTAGATTGAGAGCATCATCAACGGTTAGCTTACCGTTAGGAGTGGCATTAGTTCTAATTACGATTGCTGCAATGAACTTGGTAAGGTTCATTAAAGTTTTCATGTCTGAAAGGTTACTGAGAATGTCTTCATCAGCTCCATTCTGTTCTCTAATTTCATATTCGAAACCAGAGGGTCCGGTAAATCTAAATGTTCTAAATTCCATAATTTTGATATATTTAATGTTTACAAATGTTCATAGTACTCCGTATAACAACAAGAAAGGGGTGAGCTCCTATCACAGGAATCCCACCCCTCCACCGAATCTTAGTGAAAATAGACTAAGAAATTAGTATTTATCTGCAGTACCAACTGAGAACTCTATGGACTCAATGGTATTCTCTGAAGCCATTCTGTCCAAGTCTAAGCCGGTAATCTTACATGGCCATACCTCTTCGAAGACATGGGTATTAAGAACTGAGACTCCATCTTCGGCAAGTTCGTTTACAATTGCCGTTTCCCAGTATTGGCTTGGTACTAAACCACCACCAACTATGTGGTCCTGGCAAGAGTATAGCCAATCATGAAGCCATGTATCAGAACCTGCAGTAGTCATAAGTTTCTCTACGATAAGATTACCTATAGTAACCCTACCTGCAGTTTTAACGTCTCTATTGACGTCCCCATGAGCAACCTGGTCAATCTCAATATCCGGCAAAGTACAACTTTGAAACAGATAAGTATTGATAGGGTGTTTGGGGAACATGATACTCCACAAGAATTTCTTCCGTGGATTTTTTACTTTTGCTCCCATCGTTATATGTTTATAGGTTATTACTTGTTTCTACAACTGATACCGACTTAGAAGCAGCATCAATTACAATCTCCATAGTTACCTCTTGCATAGGAACTACGTCTTTATACTTAAGGATAGCACGATATTTACCTTGACGGGCATCTGCTTCGTTATTTACGGAAAGATCATCCCAAGAAGTTGCATCCTGGTCACCCATCCAAGTATATTCTGTCATGGCATCTTCATCTACCAAAGAATCTAATGTAGGTTTAACTTCCAACCAAATTCTTTTCCAAGTTCCCCAAACGTTGGGTTCTTCCAAGTATTTGTTAAGTACTGGACGAAGGAACTTCTTCAAATACAAATTCAATCTTACGATTGAAAGGAATCTTTCTGAATCCTGTTTTACCTGAGAAGAGAAGCAATGCCATAGCATGGTTTGCTTACCTGCATCTGGAGTATCTTTGATTACCATCTCATTGATATAATTCTGAGCAAGAGTGTTCAGTTCGTTATATCGAGAAGGAGAACCATAGTTGGGGCATACTGGACCAACTGCATCTCCAATAACCCCTCGGTTCATACCAGCAAAGGATTTCCAAGGACCATATTGAGTAGCAGAGGCATCTCCCAAACCTGCAATGGTACCCACTACATCAGAATCTTGAAGATTACCGTTTTCGTTGTAGTACTTAAGTCCACCACCAAAGTAGGCAATGTACTTAGAGTTACCTACAGTACCAAGGCAAGTCTGTACCCAAGTTACCTGAGCTTTGTAATCTCTTGCCTGAGTACCTTGAGTATAATGGGTTAAATGTTTGGGAACTTCGATATACAGTACCCATTCCATCAATTCCTTTGCCATATCTGCAGCAGCCTTATATACCTTGAGTACATCTGAATCGGTAGTAAGGTGTTGAGAGATATGTGAAATAAATAATTGGTAGAAGTCGGTGTAATCTTTTACCAAATCCAAGGAAGTAATCCATTCTTCGGCAGTTGGAGTGGAACCTGCACTACCGATAGTACCATTAAACAGTTTCTCGGTATCTGAAGGAGCTGCTCCCCCAACTGTTACAGTAACGGCATTTTTTGTACCATCTACACTATCGGTAAGCCATTTGATTAAGTTCTCAAAAGATGAACCAGCAACTACTACCGGTTTGATATACTCTGAGTTCTTAGCAAAGGCACTAAGAGCAAGGTAATCTACCGAAGTATTATTGTTATCATCGGCAGTTTTATAAGTTACTACCGGACCTTGTTCAAGTACCTGGCCATTGCCTGAATAGATTCTATAATACAAGGTATTGGATTGTTTATAGAAACCTACCTGGAAGGTATCAGTACTACCGATTGGGTCTCCATAACCTTTGGTTACCAATCCCAAACTATAAGTAGTTCCCCCAGAAGCAATGGTTATCAATGCTGCAGGAGTAGCAGGGTCTGGAGTAGCAGAAGCAGGTGCTATACCTTCCTCTTCGGATTTAGCAACTGTTTTAGCTTTACCCGCAGTTGCAGCTACTGTACCTTGAGTAGCTCCCTTACCAAGCACTCGAATAACACGAAGCTTAGAACCACCTTGCAAAGCCTTTTCGATATTTGATACAGAACCATCGGGTACAATTTCAGAACCATAGATTCTTTGGAACTGAGAGAATGTAGAGATGATTTCTGAAGGGTCATCGTATGGACCTTTAGTAGTTCTAGCCAATACACAAGAAACTCCTAACATGGGAGTAGTTTGAAGAACATTGTTGTTCTTAAACTTAAAATCAACATGAGGTGAAGTTGGCATAATTCTATTGTGATTAAAGTTAATTACTCGTTTAATTTATACCATAGAGTATTGTACCTATACCTTAGGTACTTTTAACTCTAGCATCTCATTTTCGTTTTGTTCTAACAATCCAATAAGAACCGATATATCCTTGATAGGTGTAAGAGTACCTTCTCCCAAAGCTTTTTCTGAAAGAATACCGTCCTTACATACATAGGTGTATACCTTCTCAAGTATACCATGCTCTACATCTGGATGGTCATAATAATTACCAATTTCAATGAATAGGTTTCCGGTGGGAGCAAGCCTGCCCTTTTCCCATTCCTCTAAATCATTGAAGTAGGGTCTCACGTATCCTCTAGCAGGTAAGCCAGTATATAAGATTGTATGTAGCAATCTCATATCTGCTTGTGTTTGAGAAACCAGATGTACATCTATGGTAATATCCTTAGTTTCATAAGGAAACTCTGAAGCTTGGTAATTACCATCCTCAAGTTTATCACCAATGATGTATTTATTCACACCAATATCTCCAGCATAATAACCCTGTAGTTCTATGGTTATTCTTGGGAGAGTCTTTGGGCCTTTTACTTGATTATTCCCTATACCAAAAAGTGGTATAAACTTCTTCATACCTTTGATTGCCTCTTGAAATCTTTTTTCGTTTTCTTGAGACAAAGGTAAGAAGTCTTCTGGGTTTAAGGTAAGACCCATTTCCAACATTGTACTAAGTAGAGAGATATAAAAAGTTCTTTCTACTATTTCTTCTGAGTTTACCATTAAAGTCCTAATCTAATATTTAATTGAACACTTTGATTGCCATTGTCATTAATATACCCATTATAAGTTACCTGAATACCTCCAAAACCACTCATTAGGGTTTGTAAATGACCAACACAATTTAATTCACTAACCCATTGAGTAGCAATATTTGAAGGATAATCGGTAAGCCATACTTTAAAGGGTATTGGTTCTGAACCAATACCTCCAGGGAATTGACCCTCTAGTGTCTTACTTATATCGGTTATCTTAAATTGTTTTATAAATTTAGCAACTTGAATACCGTTGATAAGGTAGTACTGATAACCCTTTACATTACTAATCTGAGCAGTACTAGTATTTTGACCAGGATTTGGGAATGGTATATTCGGGGTTGGTTCAAAGCCATACTTAGTAGTTCTAGTACCTGGAGATTGAGTTATATTTAAAACTATCTCAGTGTTAGGTTCTTGCTGTGAGATAATCTTAACTATAGCAGTTCTTTCCAAGGGGTCATAGTTACCGGGGTTATGTTCTTGATTAGTAGATTTAGTTTTGATAGTAAGCTTACCTGCGGCATTAGCTTCTCCAATTTCTTGGGTTACCTCTAACCAATCTGAGGAGCTTTCAACTTTCCAATCTACAGCACGATATTCATCTTGAGGCTTATTATCGATAAACTTCTGTTGGTAACTGTATACACCTATTTCTAGGGTCTCACCCCTTTTAGTACCATCGAAAGTATGGGAAGTAGTTTCTGGAGTGATACTAAAATAAGTTCCCCAGGTCTCTACTATTTTAGGAGCGGCCTTTTGTACCAGAGTTACTTCCCTTTCTACACCCTGAACTACTACCTTGAGAACCTGCTCTTTTATATTATTCCTGTCTTCGTTTACTGCCTTAGGCTTTACCCTAATAGTTGCAGTACCAGTTCCGGATAATGAGGATATTTCAAAGTCTGCTGCCATTTTTAACTTTCCTTATTTCTTTTCTAACTTCATTTCGTATTTCCTTTTGTAAGGCAGCTTTTCCACCAGCAGCCTTAAATGCAGGATTCCAAAGAGGACGAGGTGGTAAATTACCATCTCTGCTACCATACTCTAACATGATAGCTATCTGATTCAAAGTCTTTCTTGAAGTCTTACCAGTATAGGTAATCTTCTTGATTCCAATTGGTAAACCAACGAAAGTTCTATTCTTGGTCTTTACTACAGTAACGGATTTAGCATATTGACCCGTGAGTCGTAATAGAGTATGCTCCCCATATTTCTTTACAGTACCTGGAGCATGTTTTGGCCAAGAAGTATGGGTACCGGGTGGTGGAACACCAGTATTCAAACTTCGTCTTACTATACGAAGAAGTTGATTACCAAACTTTTCTGTACCTTTCGCATAGCCTTCGGTTAAGATACTTGGAGTTTTGGCAATCAACCTTTCTGCACGAGCTTGTTCTCGTTTATCTACGTATATTCCTAGAGGGCCAACTGGAGTCGATAGTGTAATATTAACCGACTTACTTGGCATAATTCTTACTGTTGTTTAGGTTTACCCAATCCCAGCTCCTGAGCAATCCTTTGTAACAGAGCCTCTTGAGTAGAAATTCGTTGGTCCATGTATTGACGGAACTCCTCAAACCCTGGAGCAGGTTTACTTGGGGCAGATGGGGATTGGTTGATTGAATTTAGAATGTTATCGCATTCAGAAACAATTGCCTCAAACTTTGGTCGATTGTTAAGTATATTTTACACCAGATTAAATACGTATTCATAAATAATTGTTGCAGCATTCTGAGTGATATCAAGTGTAAGTTTTTTACCTGATTCCCTTTGAGTAACTGTAACCGTAGCAGATCTTGATGATTCTTCGGTATTCTCTGAAGCTTTACTTGATACAGTCTTACCACTAACTGTAACGGAAGACCAAGAGGGAGTACCAGACAAATTTACACCTACATCATAAGTATCTGAAGTTTCGGAACCATTAATTACTTTTTTCTTATAGGATATAAAAGTCTTAGATAAAGTATCCCCTGAAGCAGCATGGTGAATGGATTCACTTGCACCAGCACCATTCCAATAAAAGTAGTAATTATAACTTACACTAGCACCACCCTGAGTGATATCTACATAATCAGAAGCCCCATCATAGTGAGCAAAGACTCTAATAGACCTACTACTTGTACTGGTATTCTCAGAAGCCCTAAGTGTAGTACCTGATAGACTAAATCCTGAGGTACCATTGGTACTTAAACTTGGAGTAGCACTATCAGAGCCATCCCTTGTATTTGAACCTGAGGTATAGTTAGCATACCTGGGTCTACTTGCACTGGGGTACAAAGTTACACTACCTCCAGTATTACCGATGGTATAAGAACTTGCCCCTAAGCTTACACTCCAAGAACCATAGGTATACCCAGTAAATTCGTTTGCTGCCTGGTATACTGGTACACTTACAGATTTGGTTTTACCATTTAGTGATAAGGTACCAGTAAGGGTTCCTACCCGGGTTCTAGATTTAACCGTAGTTCCCAAAGAACCTGCACTAACTGCAGTACCATAACTAATGCTAGCACCACTTGTAATCGTACCTCCTCCCGTTGTAGAACCATTCCATCCCCAAGTTTGAGAATATGAGGGCATAGTAGAGAATGAACTTCTAGTACCTCCACTTGCAGGGATATCTGTTACTGCACCTCCACTTGCTGTAATCTCACTGTAGCTTTTATAACCTGCCGACTGAGAACAAGATACGGTTAACTTCTTCTCTGTTTCAGCTTGGGTTAAGGTTACCGTACCACTTCGTGTACTGGTAGAAGTATTATTACCCATAGTTACAGAAGTACCACTTCCAGATACACTACCAGAGTTGGCTCTAGTATAAGTTAAAGCAATTTGGTTACCATAATTATGTCCATTTCTCAATTCTTGTTTGTAAGAAGTAACTGAAAAGGTTTTGGTACCTCCAGTAGCCCCAAAAGACATAGAAGTAGGTGTTACACTCCAACCATAACTCCAAGATTGAGATGCAGCTTCCTGATACCATTTGACAGTATAGGTTTTACCTGAACCTTGTTGTATGATAGTACCGTCAGTTTTAGACCTGGCAGTTAACTCAAGATTCTCGGTAGCTCTCCAACCTGTACCGTCTGCCCAAGTTACCCAAGAAGGTCTGCCCGAATGATTATATGCAACACTCTCTACAGTACTAGTAGCTACACCATCCAAATATTTAGTTCTAGTAGAAGTAGCCCCAAACCAAGGCTTCTCATTAGTAGGTTCTCCGCCTAAAGCCGAGAAATTCAAAGTATCTGTCCAAAGAGTAAAAGTATATTTCCAAGTTACCTTATGAATATCCTCTAACTTTACTGTTTCGTTATTTCCATAGGAACCGGCATTGGATAGTTCCAACCCCACATAATTTTCCCCTGTTCCTGTAGGGGAGAGTGCTAACAATTCAGCCTTGGTAGGACAGTCATTACCATCCTTACCAAGGCCTACTTTACTTTTGACAGCACTCCAGGTTGCTATCTCTCCCATAAGTTATTTGTTTTTAAGTTCCTGAATCTCTGCCTTCAAAGCCTTGATTTCATCATAGAGAAGTTTAACACCCTCGATTGCCAAGGTTGACATCTTGTGATATTTAACTTGTTTTACGAGTACGTATTCTTCTCCGTTGATTTCCAAGGTTTCGAATTCCTCTGGATTAGGTACCGTAGATTTCTCTACTGGAACTTCTTCCACATATTTACCAAATCCCAATCCCTCAAGATTCTGAGCAATAGTTCCCTCGTCCTCTTTACCAAGCATTTCGAATGACTTGGTTGGTATCTGGCAAATCTGTTCCAGAGTATGATTCAAATCCTTAATGTTAGATTTGAGTCGAACATCTGAAGATTCTTTGAAGAAACCAGAAGGAGCCGTGGTCTTAGCAAATACTACCTGGTCGGTAGTTGCCAATCCCAATTGAGCTCTAGTTACTGTATGAGGATTATCTCTTCTACCAGCATGGCTATTGATAGAAGCTTGAGCAGCAGTACCTGCAGCCTTAGCATCGGCAATAGCAGCAGCCTGAGCAGTAGATACTGGCTTATTTGCATCCGAAGTATTGGAAGCATTACCCAAACCAACCTGGGATTTGGTAACTCCATGAGGATTAGATTTATTGGCAATGTGATTATTTACCTTAGTTTCTAATGCAGTTACATCTGAACCTGTATCGGAGATTTGATTATCAATATAGGTTTTTAATTCTGTACGAAGAGCATTGATGGCATTAGTTCTATTGGTAATCTCATTTGCCAACCCCTGTACGGTATTATCCAAGTTAGTCTTATCTGCTGCAGTCATTACACCTGCAGTAGTCTTAGTTGCTGCAAGTATATCTCTAATTAAATCTGTAGCACCTTTATAAGTCTTACCATCTGCACTCTTAGTTTTATTATTAAGAGTAGCTCTTACATTAGTTGAATTATGGGTAAGAGTGAATCCAGTAAGAATAATTCCTGGAAGAGAACTATTAAAGGTATCATGCTCATTATCTTTTGCAATACGGGCCTCTTGTTCAGCTTCAATAGCATCTGGTAAGGTTTGATTAAGCTTTATTACACTATCGGAATCCATCAGACCAGCTTCTCGAGTAGTGGCTGGGGTTAGAGGGATTACCATCCCATCGGGTTTATCAATGTAATGCCCTTGATCATCAGTAGCAGAATAGTTACATAAGATAATAATATTACGCCCATTTTTGTTAGCTATTGAAACCTTACTAATTAAATTTTTAGGCATGCTAGATACCACATCCTCAAGATGCTTACCTCTACTACCTTCGAAAGCAGTACCTGCGATTTCCCCAATGATAAGAGACGAAGTATTATTGTCTACGAATTTAGTACCTGACCAACGGAATTGGTATGGAGGTTCACCATCGGCAACATTTATATAAATCTTACCAGATTCTCCAACTACGGGAGTTTGGTGACCTGCATCCGTATACAATTGAACATTAGTAAGACCTCCAGTGGGGCTTACATCATAGGTAGCATATACTTCAAGTACATCATCTACATATGAAGGCAAATGGTTAGCAGGTACTAACCCATTCCCATCCAATGGAGCAAAGCCATCAGCCTTACCCTTAGTTGCTACAAAGGCATCATGCTTAGCTTCTAGAGTGTTAATGTTATTCTGCAGTTTAGTATCAAGGGCAGTGTCTGCCGCAGTTCTATCAGCAATCTCTTTATCAATCCTTGCACCCAATGCAGTATCAGCAGAAGTACGAGCAGTTGCTTCATCGTTTACAGCTTTAGTAAACTTGGTATCTAAAGCAGTATCTGCAGCTTTTCTATCAGCTACTTCTTGAGCAAGAGCGGCTTCTGATTTACCGTCCAAAGCTTCGATAGCATCTTTACGGTCCTGAACCTCTTGAGCAATAGCATTGGGTAATGTCTCATCCAGATTAACTTTATCTTGGGCGGTCATTACACCAGCTTTCTCTGTAGTAGCTGCTGGGATATAAGTAGTCTTATAATCTTCAGGCTCATGAGTATAAATACCCTCTTCTTTTTTAGAAGAGAAATTATGAGTTAAAGTAACATGACTACTTTGTTGACCTACCTCAACTGGTTTATTACCAGATAAGATAATAATATTATCTGGTATAGAATCAAACAGCTTCTTATCTGCTGCAGTTTGTACACCAGCTTTCTCTGCAGTAGAGGCAGGCAATGTAATAGGATTCTGTTCTACTGTACCATCCTCAATTACAGTTTTAGTAGCAGCAATGCCTATTGAAGTCTCATTTGGAGTTACTGCACCAAGAGCAAAGTTAACAGTAGTAATTCTATCTAACTCAACCTTATCCTTAGCAGTCATCGTACCAGCCTTAGTATCTGATACCTGAGGCAAATCAAAGGTTTCGGTAGTATCAGCATTCAAACCGTTATCCTTAGTTACGGTTACTGTTACATTATTAGCATCAGAAGCTGCAGAGATATCGGTTAAAGAATTTGGGTCTAACCCATCTAACTTAATCTTGTCTGCAGCAGACATAACTCCAGCAAGAGTTTGAGTTACCGGAAGTAAATTCTTGGTAGCTTCTACTTCTTCACCATATTGGTTATTTGCCTTATCCTTGGTTGAAGTCTTTACTTTGAAAGAAAGCTGAGTACCTGTTCTGGTTACAGTACTAACATCGGTAACCATGGTATTAGGTAAAGCATCAGAAGTTGCTTCCTCGGCTACCAACCTTTCTTCGTGATCATTGGTAATATTGGTAAATTTGTTATCCAAAGATGTATCTGCATCTATTCTATCTTGGATTTCTTTATCGATACGTTTACCAAGAGCGGTGTCTGCAGCAATACGAGCAGCTTCTTCTGCATCGATATTATCTTGAAGAACTTTATCAGCAGCCTTTCTCTCTTCACTCTCGGTATTAAGGTCAGAAGTATTCTGATCAATCTTTGCTTCCAACCGAATATCTTCAGCTTTACGAGCAGCAATTTCGTTATTTAACAGATCCGTAATGGCCGTATAATTACCATTGATATTATCCTGAATACCCTGAATCAATTCCAGATTACGTTGGATATTAGCAGTATTCTGAGTTACCAGAGCATTAGTAGCATTCAGGGAAGTTAACAACTCTGTACGAATTTCACTTACAAAAGTTCTCAGCTCATTTACCGTAGTAGTAAGAGTATTACTCAGGTTAGTGAATGATTGTTGTAAAGTATTATCTCCTTGTTCACGCAGATTCTTTTCAGCTTCAAGCTTATTCTCCAACTCAGTAAGCTTAGCAGTCATAGTTGCTGCAAAGTTGGGATCATTACCGAGAGCCTTAGCAATCTCGGCCAAAGTATCAAGTACCTCTGGAGCAGAGCCAATAATCTTTTGGATAGCTGCCTCTACTTGTTCAGCACTCTGGAAATCTGAATCGTTTAATAACTCAGATACCTTAGTGATGTAATTTGCATGTTCTTCGATGCCATCCAACTTGGCATATAGCAAGTCAGTGAAGTCATTTGAAGAAAGTACTTTACCATCTACCTTATCTACCTTCTTTCCATCCATTGCCTGGTCAGCAGCAATTCGATCTGCTTTTTCCTGAGCAATAGCATTATTAATAAGGGTATCTTGGTTAGCACGTTCTGTAGCTTCCTTATCGATATTATTCTGCAACTCAGTATCACCAGCTAAGCGGTCATTCTTTTCGGTAAGTATATTTTGGTTGATACCCGCCATATCATCTTTATGGTTCTGAAGGTTGGTATCAATCTTTGCCTCAAGTGAAGTCTCTTTGGCAATTGCTCGGTCTTTCTCTACATTAATAGCAGTAGTATTAGCATTTACCTTTGCTTTTAATTCATTCATAGCATCGGTATTACCTGCCTCTAGAGAATCAATACGAACTCCCAAAGCATTATCACCAGCAATACGGTTTTCCTTTTCTTGTTCAAGCTTAGTATTAAGGCTAGCTACCTCAGATCCCAAAGCCTGCTTAGTATTATCCAACTTAGCAGTGAACTCAGTACTCAAGGCTTTATCAGCTGCAGTACGGTCTGCTACTTCTTTATCAAGGTTTACTTGGAGAACCTGGTCAGCAGCAGTCCTTTCTACTCTTTCAGTGTTAAGGTCGATATTAAGGGTATCGATACGAGAACTCAAGGCACTATCTGCATTGGTACGGTCAACGATTTCCTCGTTAATCATATCCTTAACTTCCTTGTAGTTATCCCCTACAGTCTTAGTTAAATTTGTGATTGCCTCTGAATTTCTTTCGATATTATGTTGGTTAGTAGCGATTGCCGTAGTATTGGCATTTACCTGCTCGGTAAGCTCATTACGCAAGGTATTGATAGACTCTTGCATACTCAAAGCCAAGTCTGAGATACGCTGGTTAACATTAGCCAAACTTTGAGTATATGCTTCATCAGCAGTCTTTCTTTCGGCAATCTCTTTATCCAAGTTAGCCTGAATTGTGGCATCGGCATCTTTACGGTCTTGGATTTCCTTGTTAAGGTTATCTCTTACAACTCCAATAGCAGCATCACCAGTAGCAGACTTATTGTCTACATATTCTTTCAGTTTAGTTTCGAGAGCAGTGTCAGCATCCTTACGGGCTTGAACTTCAGCAGCTACCTCAGCACTGTTTGCTTCATCGCCTGCAATTCGGTCTTCGATTTCTTGGTTAACCTGTTCTGTGATTGCAGCCAACTTCTTAGTGATAGTAGTTGCAAAGTTGGGGTCATTTCCAAGGGCATCGGCAATTTCCTTAAGAGTATCAAGTACCTCTGGTGCAGAACCGATAATCTTTTGGATAGCAGCATTTACTTCTTCTTCAGTTTGGAAACCGGCATCATTGATAAGCTGGGAGAGATGGGTAATATAGTTTGCCTTCTCTTCAATTCCATCAAGCTTAGCTTTGAGGATATCAGTAAAGTCATTCTTGGTCAAAGAATAACCTTCACGTTTATCTACCTTCTTAGTATCAAGGTCTTTATCCCCTTTTTCTCTAGCAGCGGCCTCTACAGCAATAGCATTGAGCAATTGTTCTTTGTCTTCTACACCCTGCTCTTTTACATCGTCAATTTTGTGTTCAAGAATTAAATCCTGAGCAGCACGAGTGGTAGCCTCTGAATCTATATTGTTCTGTAATACCTGGTCTGCAGCAGTACGTGCTTGAGCTTCTTGGTCAATTTTACCTTGAAGAGCATTGTCTGCATTAGTACGGTCTGTTACCTCTTTAGAGATTTCATTATGAAGAGCTTGGTCCTCAGAATGACGGTCTACCTTCTCTTGGTCAATTTTACCTTGAAGAGCTAAAGTATCAGCCTGACGATTAGTGATTTCCTCGTTAATCTTAGAATCCAGTACAGTATCTGCATTTATACGATTTGCAGTTTCTTCGGCAATCTTTGCCTCGAGTGCGGCCTTATCATTGATATGTAGAGTCTTAAGTTCATTTACACTTTCCTTAATCTCATTATCGGCAGCAATACGTTCATCTTTTTCCTTTTGGATAAGGTCCTTAAGTTCTTTCTCAAGTTCACCATTACCTTGATTTACCTTATTTTCAAGGTCTTTGATATCTTCAGCATTCTTATCTACCTTCTTCTCAACTCTGTCGATTTCGGCTTTTAAGTCTGCCTTAACAGTATCAATCTTCTTATTGATTTGGTCTAACCCATATTCGAGGTTATCCTGAACTGCTGCTACTGCAGCACCCAGAGCAGCTTCGGCTTCCTTAGCACGATTAACCTCTTCGGTTAAAGCAGTACGAAGGTCGGTTAATTTATTAGTGATAGTAGTTGCAAAGTTGGGGTCATTACCCAATGCCTCTGCCAACTCTTTAAGAGTATCAAGGGCATCATCAGCACCATCAACCAAATCACTAATCATCTGTTTAACTTCTTCCTCAGTTTGATACTTTAAGTCATTTTCAAGCTGAGATACCTTAGTGATGTAGTTTGCATGTTCTTCAATGCCATCAAGTTTAGCTTTTAACTCATCGGTAAAATCATTTTTCGATAAGTCGTATCCTTCTTTCTTATCTACCTTATTCTTGATAGAAAGTACGAAGGCCCAGAACTCATTTATAGTTCCTCCAAAGCCAGCTTTAACAAAGTCATCATAGTAACCCTGTAATAACCGCTGGTCTATTTCTTCGCAGGTATAATACTTACTTACATACATATTTTATAAAATTTAAGGATTAATTACTGCACGTTGACGACCCAGTAAGAATTCCGAATCGATATCCCTGAATGGTTCTCCCTCTGAACCACAGAAGGCATTCCTTGGTACATCCGGATTTTCGGGGTCTACATCTCCACCGTCCTCAATATCTCCCCGTATGCAAGCATAATCAGGAAGTCTATTTACACGGAACTTTATTACCTGGCCTATACCAGGATGAGGTATTATTTTATCCCAGGTATCCCCGAAGTAATCTTGAAAGCAGGTGACAAATTTGTTTCCGGTCATCGATTGAAATGCCGTTACATCATTGCCATTACCTTTCATTTCAATATGAACTCCAGAGGTACCATTGAGGATAACCAGATTACTATCAAACCAAATTCCACTGTTTGTAGTAATTGGTGTCCACCTCAGTACTAACATCTTTGCCATATACTTTATTTTTATTCTACAAATTCAACTTTGGTATCTCGGTCTCTCTTTAGGATAATCATGAAAACTAAAGCCTCCTCCTTTGCCTGAGCAGTCTGAGTATCTCCAGAAGGCTTATACGTTATACCATTAATTACAAACCTATCTTGTTCCCAATTAAAATCCCAATAACCTTCCGGTGTAAGATAACCGATTTGTTCTATATAAGATTTAGAAATTAGTATTGATAAGTTTTCATCATCCAATTCTCCTGAAATAGTTGCCTTATTGATAGGCCAGTTTCTGAAAGCATTGTAGTAACACAATGCTTCGATTTGGATGTTATAATATTTAGGTATACTGTCTTCGGCATGACTGAGAAGCTGATTAACATGTTTGGCCCAGGTTATGGATTGCCTACCAGCATCCCAATCTAAGAAGTCAGTGATAATTTTCTTGTATCTATCCCAAGAGCGGTTCTTTACCATTCTCCAGGGTTCTTTTGTCATAACTTAGTTAGAATTGATTTCTTACCACCTTTCACTGGAGCACTTGGATTTGGCCCATCTAATACTCCAGGTTGCCTTCTGTTAACTACTTTTGGGACTACGGTTCTAAATACTTCATCACAGAACGGTAAGTAGATTTCCAATCGTGAAGCTAACATACAAAGATTCTTCCTTAATTCATCTATTAATCCACCTGGTTGCATTGCTTGAGAAAGTGTTTTCCATAGGGAACTTGTAGCATCTGCCAAGGTATCATAATATTGCACTTCAGTAGGCCCAGTAGTGATTTGTTTAATCCTATCACCTCGAGCAAGTTCAGGTTTAGAAGTACCATCACCAGTTTGTTCTTTGGTAGAGGTTAATTGACTTAAGTATTCGGAAGTACTCGTTAATAGATTAAGTATCTTCACATTGAGAAAATCCCAGGCAGCCAATTCCATTATTAATTGGTTTTCTAGTGCTTCATACCATAATTCATCTGTATACTTATCTGGTGCAATTGTATGGTTTACTAGAGGTCCAATGTAATATTGCCACTTAGTGATGTAAATAGATTTCTCTTCCCTGGTCATCCCATCAGATATTTCTGAAGGGATATAATGGTCGATTAAGTTATATATTGTATCGGCTAATGCCGTATGCCCATAATCACAAACTACCAGAGTCTTATCTACGGTGATATCTAAACCGCTAGAGTTAGTTACATGTAATGTTACGGTATAGAAACCGGGAGTTTCATAAGAATAGGAAACATGTCTTCCACCATTGAAAACCTCTCCCTTATCATCGCCAAAGTCCCAGTCAAAAATAGATTTGGCCGGGACTTTGGATATGACTCTGAATGAAACTTCCAGACCTGACGTAACGTACAAAAAGTCCAGATTGTTATTCATATTAGTCTGTCTTATGTAATTTTCATAGATTACCCTTTAGAAGAGGATTCGAATTCTTCTAGCAAAGCCTGAAGAATTGTTTCTACTGTATCATCTTTCTCGGCAACGATTTCATGAAGACCTGCTACCAGTTTCAGTTCTTCCAGGGAATAGCCCTTTGCAAGTTTTTCAAGAGTCATGCCTTTCTTGAACTGAGCATTCAGTCTCTTATCCAACTTTTCGATGTCGGCCTCTGAATACTTTTCGATTTCTGATTTATCAGCAATGATAATCAGATGGCCAGAGGCAATTGCCTTCTGAATCTTTGGTGCACGGAATTGACGACGAGAGAGTTCCTTGTCTTCTCCTCTACAAACGGTAATACCAGTTGATGGGTCATGAAAACTGTAAGCTCTTGGTCCCACAGTTACTGTATATTTATCTTTAGCCATATTTTCTAAGATTTAAAAATGATTAAAGAGAGGATAGGTCTTTTTAGTTACCTACCCTCTCAGGGAATTTATATAGATGAAACCGGACGTCCCTTATTATTCTAGGTTAACCATCAAATATGGGTCTACGTTCATGAACTCGGGGAAACCGAATTCTGAGAACTTCTTGTCAGCAGCCAGCAACAGAGTTGCATCCTGGTACATCTTAGAGAAGCCAGTAGTCAAGCTTGCATAGATTGCCTGAGTCTGGTTAGAAACGATTCTTTCAGATTCAAGCATCAACTGACGAGCAGTAAGCTTAATCAAGGCAGCAGATGTATCAATCAACAGCAACTGTTGGTCGGGTGTACCCGGGTGAATGTAGAAGTCAGCATTCTTGGGAACAGGAGATTTAACATTCAGGGTAGCTTCTGTAGTACCAGAGTGACGATCCTTGAATTCCGGCAAGTTCAGCATTTCGATTGCCTGGTCTTCACCACCAATCATAGTTTGGAAGTTACGTCCCATACGAGCAGCACGTACCCAAATATGCAGAAGGTCTTTGTAAGTGATACCATTAGTTGTTTCGTATACACCGATTACCGGGGCAGACTCAGAGCCATCAGGGTTGTTACCATTGATAGCAACGTCCATAGCCAGAGTATCCAGAGCATAACCCAACTGAACACCAAAATCACGAAGGTAGATTCCCAAGACATCGAGCGAAACATAGTTACGAACTTCATCAGTAAGTTTGAAACCTTTTCCGATTTTGAAGAGGCTAACTGATTTCTGTCCGAAGCTAACATCACCCAATGGGATAGTTTCTGCCTCATTAACCTTTGCAGGGGCAGCATCCGACATGTTAACCATCGGCATGATTGCTTGCAAACCATTGATTGGTTGGTCAGATGCAATGATGTTCGGATAGAACGGAGCCTGGCGCATACCCAATGTGATAGCAGCACGGATGATTTCCGGAACAATCCAACGAACATTCTGTTGAGGCATTGTAAAGATGTTCTGCATCGTGTCCACTTTTGGATTGATGCCCATCTTTTCAAAAAGTTCATCTTCTGAAATACCCCATTTACCGGTAACCAATTCTCCAAAAGTTACCTCTACAGGCTTCTTGTCCTGTGAACCGGAACGAACAGCTTCCAAGCTTCTTACCATTCCCGGCAGCTCATTCATAAAATCCTGAGCCTTCAACTTTGTAATATCTATTTTATTTTCCATAACTTCTTTTCTCTTATTTGATGAGTACTTGAATTACCTCATTTGCCTCTTCTGCTGGATTAAGGGCAATGAACTGGGTTGAAGTTGCTTGGTTAGCTTTTACGAATCTATCGTTAAGCAATTCTCCATCGGGAGTTACATAGCCAGCTTCGATATTTCCGTTTGATACCCAGTTACAAATCATGTAACCTTCCATAGCTACTGTTACCTCTACCAGGAAATTTCTTTGAGGTTGATAAGCAGGGTTAATGTTATCCGTTACTGCTACACCCAAATAAACTTGAGTAGCTGTATCAGTGCAAGGGTAAATCAAACCTTCTTTATTCAAAGCCACTGGCATACCCTGTACGATTTTCTCTCCAGCTTTAACATTGAAAGCCTGGTGCAATTTGTGTGACTCACTTTTGTAAATCACCGCTCTCGGGGTTCTTTCCCCAAAGAGAGTAAGTTGCTGAGGGTCGTTTACGATTTTAGTTTTTTCCATAACGCGGATTATTTATATTAGTTATTTGATTTTGTTTCGATACAAGTTATCGATTACATCCTTAGTACTCGGAGATTCTGAATTCCGTTGGGTATCAGTACCCTGGGTTCCAGTTTTACCCTCGGTATCATCCTCAGCAATTGAGGAAGCACGGTTGACGTCCTTAGAACCACATTTTGAGCAAGTGAGAGGGAACTTCTCTTCCAAGCGAGCTTGGTAATCCTTGGTCAAGGAAATAAGAGTAGTAATACCAGTAGTCTCGGCATTGAGCATCGTAACGATTGTCTCATCTACCTTATCACCCATCAACTTCTTGTAGGTTTCTACGGCATTTTCACGTAGAGAAGCAATGTGATTCTTTCCTACGGTTGCCATTTCCTTCAAGTTAGCTACTTCGGCATTCAAGTTGGTAATCTGTTCCGTAAGAGAAGTTTTCTCTGTAGTAAGATTATCTACCGAAGTTTGCAATTCGTTTCTGGATGATACCAAAGTCTGAATGCAGGCAATTACATTTTCCTGATTCATCTCTTTACCTTCTTCCAGGGTAAGCATATTATCCCCGAAAAGGTTTTCAAGAAATTTTAGTAATTCTTCGTTCATGTTATCTTTATTTGAATGATTATCATTGGCATCATTATCATTAAAAAAACCCTGAGTATCGTTCTTTTCTTGATATGATGTTAAATCTGATTTATAATCAGTAAAGAAGTATTGCTTCGATTTATCATCTCTGTATTCTTCATAAGATGCCCAAGTTCTTTTGGCAAAGGTTGGGTTAATGATTTTACCATCCGAACCAATTTTCTGGGCAAATGAATCAGCACCATGTGAAACTAGTGAGGTCTCAAGGTAACGAACAATTTCAGTAACAATTCTACGTACCATAACTCCCTTAGAGTCATAAGTACCCAGTTTCTGATAAAATTCGTTATCTTCCATTTGGGGATGGGATTTATTCCACTTAAATTGTACAGTAACTGAATTACTATGAATTGAAGGAGGTTCCATAAGGATGCCTCTAGCAATTCTTGGGTTTGCCTTACCATCGATTTTCAGAATACCGTTGATACCAGCGGGTATAGTAAAGCTACCGTCTTTGTAGGATTCCTGCCACATTACTTGTGATACAGCACCAATAGCATTACCAATGTTGGTTTCATGGTCACAGTTTACTGTTTGACCAAGCAACATCTTCATAGAAGCCTTTAGTACTCCATTCTGACCAAAGTCTGTCGGGTTCCAATTCTTAGATACAATCGTTTCTGAAAGTAATCGGAACATAGGTTCGATAAACTCTTCATCCTTTGGAGTTAATTCCGATTTATCCAGGTTAGGGTAATAGGTATTATAATCTATATCCCCTCCCCAAAATCCAAATTGAGCAATGGTGTCCGGTGTAGGATTCTTCCATTTGTAATAATTCTCGGAGAAAGTCTGGGCTCCCACTGCTTCTGGGATATACCCAGCCATAATGGTATGGCCTTGACCTATCACCATAGAATCAAGATGCTCTTTGTTTTTCTTTGTGAATTTACTCATCTTACTTTAGTATTTTGGTCTCCTCGAGAAGGAGCCGGGTTTGTCTTATCTCTTGACCTACGAGCAGATTGGTTTTTATCATCCTGCCTTTGTTTCTTCTTGGTACCCTCTTGTGGGTCTATATTACCACCCTTAGCAAATTGGTCCTCAAGTGAAACTCTTGGTTCCTTTTCATCTGGTGAATCATAACCCATTGCCCAAGCATATTGCTCTTGGCTAATGATACCTGCCTTATACAATAAGTCAAGGTTCTGTATCTTATACTGAAGACCTTGTTGGATTTTAACTTCATCAGAAACTGTAGAAGTTCCCCAATCAATCTTCATCCCCTTATTATTAAAGCCTGCCAGACGCAGTTCTAGAGAATAAAGTCGGTCCAATACATAAGCTACAAGCATTTGGATATTTTTTAACTGGCTAATCATCTTAGACAGCATTATACCAGTTGCACCTTCACCAGTAGTAGATGATACCCCAATGATAGAGCCATTAACTCCCAACCCATTTGCTACAGATTGTTGGTTCATATTCCAAGGCTTCTCGATATTACCGAGCTCCTTAGTAGTAGAATTTAGTTTGAATTCATGGTCATCTATGTAACCAGCAACTACTCCATCCTTCATACCCTCTTTAACATTACGTTTAAGAATATTAAGTTCATGGTATAATCGGGATTCATAAGCTTTTATACTCTCATTTGGTCTTTGTGGAGATTTCTGCATCTTAGCTTCTAAGAAACCAACCATACCACAAATCTCCATGATATGTTTGAAGTTAACCTTCATATCATTCTGACCCTTGAGAGAATCCAATGCAGGCATAAATGGAGGAACTCCATAAGGTTCATCCGTATCATTGAACATACCAACATAGAAATAGGTTTCTGGGTTAAGCTTAATGTAATCTTGTTGCTTAACAAAGAAATTTATATTCTTTTGGTAAGGAGCATACACCCCATTTAATTCACGTTTAAACTTGATGTGTTCTGGCTTAAGGAATAATACAGTAGCCAAACCATCAAGCTTATCATTTGGTACTCCTTCTACGGATATTGCCCCACTTACAAGAAGTTGAACAATCATTTTATTAACTAAACCATCTATACCAGCAGTATATCTGGTCCATCCCTTGGTGGCTTTCTTAAGATGTTCTCGCATCTTTGAAGCCTCTTCATCGGTATTATTAGGGAAAGTTACTGTATGACTGGTGTTAGCTAACTTAAACATATCTTGCAATGCGATGCCCATATCTGGATTTACTTTATATAAATCCCGAATTAAAGGTATCACATCAACACGAAAAGAGGGTTCAACTAATTTAGTCAACCCTTGTAATGATGTAATTAAGTTATCGCTATCATCGTCAACTGAAACCCTACCAGGTGAAATCGATGTGGCAGGCTTCTCCTCTTTATTAGAGGATGTACCATTCTTGGGAGGGTCCTTCTTACGTCCCCAACCCCAACTAAAATTGAAGTACTTTTTCATCTTGGTTGTACGATTACGTTAGTTTTTCCTTTCCTTATGTGATTACATATTGCTTTTCCAAAGATATCATCATCGGCATATACATCTCCTTCAAGGTCTACATCTACAGCTGAATTGTTAGCCATATGTTTACCCATTGCAACAGGTCTACCTAAACCATCATAGATGAAAGTATAAGCTTCTTGTACAAAGAATGGGTCCTTAATGATTACATGATCTAATCGAATATCTTCTTCCAAGTTCTCTATTATCACTGGACGATTCTTTTGGGTGGTTAACCAACCAGGGGATTTATCCATTTCAGGTCTACTTTTACCTTTTTTCTTTAGCATCTTCTGGTAGTAGTAAAGGTTAGGGTAGCCTTCGTCTTGAAGCTTAGAAGTTACTGATAAACCAACGTCATTGGATTCTGGAGCTATTACTGCCCAGTTAAACAACTTCCCAGTATCACCAAGTAACTTAGCATAAGCTCCCACTGCCATTCTTCCCTTATATACTACTTGTTCTTCCCCTAGCTTATCCATACAAGTAAATGAAGAGTAGTCAGAAGCTCTACCAGTTGAAACGTCTGCACCAATGAAATATTCTTTATCTGATTCGGGTTCACAGAATTGTCGGTATTGACCATTAAATCTCTTCTTAATAACTGGGTAATCACTAAGGCAGTCTTCGATAGCTTTAATATCGGCTAAGTCGAAGACTGTATTACCAGATGATAAGAAGTCACCATCAATTTCTTGTGCCGTTCGTTTTGCTCCCAAAGCAGAAGACATTTGGTTATACCAATTGATATCTCGTTCTGGGTGCATTTGCCAGTATAATCGAATTGGGTTAAAAGGATTACCTCCTGCAATGGCATCTACCCAAGTTGAGTGATAGAAATTACCAACTCCATAGGGAGTGGAATTGACGATGGCAGCTCCACCAGTGGAAAGAGTAGGAAATGCAGCAGCCCAAATTTGAGCAGCCCATCTTACTACTGCTGCCTCGTCAATTACCAGAAGAGAAAGGGATTCCGAACGACCGGCTTCGGATGATGTCGGAATTGATTCAATAAATGACCCATTATCAAATTCTATCATGGAAGCAGAACCGTATTCTCCAGCTCTACCATTGATTATGGGAGTTTGAAGGTACCATGGAAGATTCTTGTACATGAACTTAATCTTCTTAAGCACCTTCTTAGCAGTTGTGTCTTTGATAGAGATAATGTTTATCTTTTTGTTGGGATGGTACATCGCCAACCAAAGACAGTACATAGAAATAAGTTCTGTAATTCCTGCCTGACGGAATTTGAGAATGATATTGAATCGTTGGGCAATGAAATTGTAGAGAACTGATTTCTGAAATGGGTATAAATCAAATCTTACCTTTCCTCTTACTGGATGTATCACATAGCAAAAAAGGCTAAAAAAGAAAACATCACTAGAAACTCGGGATAGGTTTGATAGCTCCTCCCGAGTTAATGTAGTTCTAGTTTCTGAGATAGTCTTTGCCATTACTTAAAAGTTATATGTTATTTGAAATTCGATGTCAGTACCTATCCCAGATTTTATCTTCGGGTAGTAAAAGGTATTGACTCCGAATTTGTAATTAAATCTCTTAGTCTTGATTGAAAGACCAGCTCCCATATCGAAGAGATTATTGAAAGGTCTGTATTTGCCATAGACGTATGGACTAAGTGATAACCTTGCAACTTTCTTTCGAGTTAATTGACCTTCATACCAGTTGTAGTTGTACTTATCTAAGTCGATTGGGAATAGTCTAGTTGAATAAGTGTTAGTCTCCTTATTGAACAGACTTAAGTTCAACTTATCTTTCTTCAAAACAATTTGAACCAGGGAATCTTGGTTACTGATAACTGGCTGCCTTAGCATGGAATCAGGAAAGAGAGTTGGCTGCTTATTATCATGAACTAAGATTTTACCTGGTTCAATTTTTTCTGAGTACTTCTTCTCTGGTTTGAAAGGTTTCTCTGTGTATACTGTATCTGGGATTTCATTGACCGCTAGTTCCAGGGAATCAACCTCTCGAGAAAGTTTGTAATTCCTGAAGCAAAGGTAAATAGTAAATCCTAGAAGTACAATGAACAAGGCCCTCTTTAAATTCTTCATGGTGATTTAGCTTTTAGTGAAACTCTGGTACTCACTCGTTTCCTTGTTTTCCCTTAACAATCCCTTTCTTACCTTCAGAGTTGATTTATAGGATTATAGCTTTCTTTACCAGAAAGCACTTTCCTAAAAAAGAAAAACTTAATAAAAAGAAAAAAGGGTTTTCAAACAGCTCAATTTAGCTCAGTTTTGATGAATCAATTTTCTTGAGGCATTTTTTGAACCAAATACCTATTTCCCCTACTGCCCCTTTGGCAATTGTATACCTTGCCTTGTTAAGCCAGTAATGGTAATCCTTAAAATCACCTTCGAAGGTATCACCATTCTTGTGAAGGTAAATTTCGAATTTATCAGGGAATCCCATAATTGCCTTGAAGTCTTCGATTCCCAAGGGGTATCCATCTGGTCTAAATTGCCTATCTGCAGGTCTGAGAGTTAATGGGGGTTTATCATACTCTAATCGATATACTCCTGGAAGAGTACTCATCTTTGCAGTTTTGATAGGCCACTTCTTTTCATCTTTAAAATCTCTAACCCAGAGTCTATGTATCTTTGCTACTGTAAGATTCTTCTTTTCAGGAAGCTTCCGATAGTCATACATTGCCAGAGTTTTACTCATAAACGGAATCTGGTTAGTATTATTTTCCTGAGAGAATGTGAGTGGTTTAAGTAGATTTCTAGTAATTGTTGGGTTTTTTACTTGAAATACTTCATCAAAAGCATTCAAATATTTCTTACCAGTTTTTCTATGTACTCCAATGATAAGTAATCTCTTTCGTGATAACTGTGAGTTACCGTAGTCAGAAACGCTTCTTTCGTGAAAAATAAGTTTATAGTCTTCAAGAGTTTTTTGAAGATATTCTTTTGGGAGCAAAGATAGCAAACGAGGTAAGTTTTCAATAAGAAATATCTTAGGTTTATAATGTAAGATTGATTGAATTACTAGATTCAGGGATTTATTCTCTTGGGGATTGCCCAATTCTTTTACTTTTGAAAGCCTCATAATAGAAGATGCTCCACAGTCTGGACTTGAAAGTATGATGTCTGGCTTACAATCTGGGAAGGTTTCATCTTTATAATATGGTATACCACCAAAGTTCAATTTCCACTGCTCTAAGCCTTTAGTATAAAATACTCCTCGAGTTTCTATATTAGCTATCAAATTCTTTCTAAAAGGGAACAAAAGGATGCCTGCACCAGCAGACACCCCTAATACTTTTAATTTTTTCATTTCTTGTAGCTTCTCAATTTAATGTACTTAATCCAAGCAAATGGCTTACGGTCTTCCAAGTAACTCAGATACTTATCATTGTTGTGGGCTTCTTCTTCGAAACTTACATCATGATATCTTTCGTTCTGTTTATTCCACTTGGCAAAGCACATGATAATTAGGTATTCAATAACATACCAAAGGTAGAAGAATCCAAAAGTCAGAGCCACTACCCACCAAAAGGATATACCAAATGATAACCAGAGTATAATACCAAGTACTAAACCCACTATACTACATTCAATCTGTTGTACCTGATGAATACGTTCATGATTGATATCATCGGGTTTACACTCTTCTACTTTGTGTTTGAAGAATGAGTTATACACCAGAGTAATTGCTTTGTAACTGGGGAAAAGAAATACTTTTGCTACCCAGCTGTTAAAATGACATCTTTTCATAATTTATCTTTGAAGTTTTCGTAAGCATTTCTTAGTTTTTGGTCGTAGGCATTCTGGGCATACCCAGGACCATTGTATTTTCTGGCAAAGCCAGCCCAGTCCTTTTCTTTGAGATTACTCAAACAACCGGAGTTTTTCATGAAATAATACATGAGTTCTAGTTGATTTGCATGAGATTCCGACATCTTATGAACGAATTCGAAGACATCTTTACATTCACAGAGGTTGTGATTGAACCCACAAATCTGGAACATACCCCAACTTGCAGACTTCAATGCACATTCTTCGTCAATTTCTTTGGCTAATTCGAGTCTCTTATACTCGTGTACACCTCCCAAATACTTCGATTTATCCCATTTAGGGAAGAAAATCGTAGAATATCTCTTACAAAGGTAAGCTAAATCTCTGTCAGGGAATTTCTTATGTACTTCTTTGTACATAATGTGACCCTCAAAGAGGATTTGAGGCCTACCATCAGCTAAAAACCCATCTCTACCTGCTGCTTCTACCAATTGAACAGCTTTCAATAGAGCAGGTTCTAGACCTAAGCGAATAGCAAGGTCTTTAATCATTTCATTTGTTAGTTTATCCATAACTTATCAGTTTTAATGGTTCAATTTTAGTAACGAAAGTATTGCTTATAACCCATTTTTAGGATGTTTCGAGGTTCTATTATCATATATAACTTATAAAATAATGCAATATGGACAAGAAAAATGAATGCCAGATATGTGGCAAACCAATTAATTTAGAGGAATTCGATGAAACTAGAGAGATTCCCCAACTTATGGCAAGAAAACAAGTTTGTTTTAAATGTGCTTTTTGGTTTAATCGATTAGCTTATGATAAAGAACTTGAAAAAGAGAAGAAAATTGCCGTAATTACTCCTGATTATTCTCATTGGATAACTAGAGTACCGGGAAGTATTTTAATGATACCTTCTGCTTTTGGAGAGATTTACCAAACTAAACTCCAACCAGTAAACACTCTGGGAGTTATTGATGAAGATCGAGAGAAGCTTTTCATTATCCGTTATAATAACATCGCTCACCAAGGCACTATACCAGAACATCTAAGAAAGCTTTTTAAAGTAAACGGAGTAATTCTATCTCCACAGGAATACAAAATGCTAGAAGATTACCGAGGCAATGCCTATGAATTTATTAAAAATATGATTGATAATGCAATAAATAAGAAATAATTTCGTATATTTGCATAAAGAAAAATTCTTAATAAATAAAGATATGAAAAAAGAAAAGAAAGAAATCAAAAAGCTTAAAGAGGGGGATGAGGTTCTCTTCACCTTATCTGGAAGACCCATCATTGAGAAAGTTACAGTGGAATCTATTGATAAAAAAGGTGGATTCGCAATGCTCAGTAACCGAGTAAAAGTTGCAAGAACCTTGGGTCCTGATGATACATACCCAAGATTGGATGGGCAAAAGGGAGAAGTTCGTCCGCTTACCGAAGAAAATGAAAGAATATTCCTTGCATATAAGGCCTATTTCTCAATTAAGAGAAACATAGAATTACTTGATAAGGAAATAAAGGGCATGAAAGATACAGATGCTTTCGATATGATGATTGAATTTGATAAGAAACTTACCAAGATTATTAACAAATACTTCAGAGAACAATGATTACGGTATTAGCGATAATTTACTTGGTATGTTTGCCATTCACTGTATTTTTTGTAAGGGCTTGCTTGGATTATTTACCCTATACTCACAAAATACACTCTCTCGTTTTATTCATCTCGGTATGGATAGTATTACCTCTATTTCCGATTTACCTATTAATCAAATACCTAAAATATAGATTACTATGAGATACTTTTTTGACAGAGATGGTAATTATGCTGGGTCATCAATGCAAGGGTGGGAGATTCTTCTCCTACTCTTGTTCCCAGTTGCTCTAATAATCTTCCTCGTATTCTTACCTTTCTATGTATTTCATAAATACAGTTCTAGAGAAGAGGATAAAAAATACGAGGAAGAACATCCAGAAATACTAAAAGCAGATTCTTATATTACCTGCTGGTATCCCTGGCATAGGTATTCTGTTGCATATACCTTAGCTCTGATATTTTGGGTAATTGCTTTTATAATTGGGATATTATCTTAATACCCGTATTAAGTTGGCGCCTGGACTTGCCCAATAAAAATTCAAATCTAATGGATATTTTTTAGTGGGGTTAAACCTACTGGAGAGTATAGGAGTATCATTGCTAGCAGAGGGAGTTGAAACGTTTGTAAGAGTATAGGAACCCAATCCAGTTGTTTTTGTTGTAAAGTATGAATTACTTGGTAAATCGTAGTTAGGACTAAAAGCATTACCATTCTTATCGAGGCAGGACCAAGATAGCATGTCGGAATTTTCGGGGTATATACTAGCAATATAGACATTAATAGCATATCTATTTTGATTTACTATCCAATTCTTATATAGGGTACCCTTATCCATAGATCCATTTTCGCCACTAATATTGGTGGTAACATAAAAAAAAGCACTCATGTCTACTTCATGGAGGGTTATAGGATTAAAACGTATTTCCCAATATTCTTTTTCTGATTCGGGAGTAGTAAGGTGTAGATTTATTTTATTACCAGATTCATTTTGTGTAAGTATACAAAGCCCAGAAGTACCGTCATTTCGTGCAGTAATCTGAATACAATTGTTACTTTTGTCTTCCTCCAGAACATAGTCCGGGGTTATTTCGCTAGCAGAATAACCAACTTCAATAACCCCGGACAATTTGCCATTTACATACTTACGCTTTTGAGATTGTATTGTCCATCTCTCAGAGTTTCCCCGTCTTATTTCTGCATATACATTTTGGGTAGATCTCTCCCCCTAATTTAAGAACTTTATTTTCCATAATGTATAATGTTTTTAGATTGATACAGCTACTCCTGCCCTTGGTACTATAAATGACCCCTTTGATATCCAGGTAGCACCTGATTTAGTATATACAGCTACTATATCTCCAGTAGTACATTCTATTCGAGAACCAGGTTCTGAGTCATTGGCATAGAATGGAATCTTCATAGTAATAGTACCAGTTGCTGAGAGACCCTGTAGATACATCTGACCTGAAGATAATGTATTCTGTGGCCTAGCTCCCCTGCCAAAGAGATAGTAGCCTGTATCTGTGGGCAATCCAGAGAGAGTGAATGTTGAAGCCACAGGGAGGATCTGAGTTACTGGTATACTAAGGTTAGCATCCCCACAGGTTAAAAAGAGATGCCCTGAACGGTTAGCTCCAGTATTATTATCCGATAAAGCAGTCAGGGATATCATGTAATGGTTCTCAGCTAATACTCCTGGGGCAATGGATGCTGAGCACCAAATGGATGCTGAGCACCAAGAGGGAGTACTACCCACATTGGGAGTTTCTGGCTTTTTAGACCCATCACTACCATTTAAATAGGCCATCACAAGGATTTGAGCAGTATTACCTTTATTACCACCTAAAGGCAATGAGGTTGAAACCATTTTTATGTATCCAGTATAGGTTACACCGGATTCCTGAGTTACTGTGAGATTGATTTTGTTATTAGACCCATTTTGGGTAAATGTCAGAGTAGTAGACCTTGAGGACCCAGTATTTTCTGAATAGTTAATTTTTACATCTAAGTAACCATCTCCAACGGTAACTCCTCCCCAAATAGCCCAACTTACGGAGGCTGAGCTCAAAGTACAAGAGGGTGTAGAGGTTGAAACTACTTTGCCATTTACCAGTTTCTTTTTAAGGGAAGTGATACGGTAGGTTATAGTACCACCTTTTGAAGATACAGTATCTGTACCTGTATCGGTAATTGCACGTGCTAGTTTGAATAATGTTTTTTCTTCCATATCTTTATAAGTTTTTGGTTTATAGAAAGAACTTTGATATTGTAATCTACCAGAGGGGTAAGGTGGATGAGAGCCAGGGATGTTTTATTCTCTGGTTTCTTTGTGTGTTATGTGGGCATGTGTGGTTGTGGGATATCTAGGTATGCCCTTAATACGAGGGGTGATTTTTGTGTGGTACTAAAAATGTGTATTTGCCTTCAAGGTACCCCTTAATGTGAGGGCTTCGAAAGTTGTGGTACTAAAAGGGGAGTACGGTTACGTTAAATTTAACATTTAAAAATAAAAAGTAAGGGACAAACTTTTATGTGTCCCTTTGCTTTCTTAATTATCTACTAAATGATTATTTAAATTTTCTTTAAATTGTTCATTTAAACAATAACATAAGTATAGTAAAAAAGTTTTAAAAGAAAATTTTTTATAAATTGTATATTCAACTTCATTTAAATAGTTCATGCTTATTTGTTCAATCAATAGAAATTGCTCTACATTAATTAACTGAAAAGTTTGCACGTCAATAATAGTAGATATTATTCTATGATTTGATTTTAAAAGAATATAAACTACATATAAAGCACTAACAAAAACAGCTAATAAGATAACAAACAAAATTAATAACATAATAATTTTTATTTTTTTATAGAGTAGGGAAATATTTCCCTACTCTAATTTGTTTTTACTTCAAAGAGTTTTTCACGATTTCGAGACCTTTTATTAATATCGCTTTCTTTTCTTCTTTTGTATTCTCACTTGCAATTGAATTAAATGAAAAATCATTTAAAACATAGACTTGTTTATAAAAGTCTATAAAACCCTCAATTAGTTTTTTATCTGCATTGTTTGCAATTGTTGAAAGAAAATTAAAAGTTACGTTTCTGAACTTTTTGCGTAACGATTTGATTTGTTTTTCGTTTGCACCCTCAAAAAGTTCTTTTTTGTAAATTTCTGTTTTTGTCCCTAAAGAAGTTTTAAAAAGCCCTTGATTTTTTTCTTTTACAGACTTTAAAACGTCTAAAGCAATTAAACTATTTGCTTTACTGTTTGCTACTGCTTTTTTTACACTCACTTTATTTACTTTTGTTGTCATAATAAAATGCTTGAATATTTTATTTAATTTATTTTTTATAACCTTTTCAATTAGATATTCAAGACTAATTTAACTAATCTAATAAGGTTTGTTTCATTTCTGTATTGCAAAGATAAGAACTATTTTTTAATCTACAAAATTTTTAGAGAAATATTTTCTTAAAAAGTTTTAATTAAAAATTTATTCAAATATCGCTTTATCTTTTCGACATTGCAAAGATACGAACTATTTTTTAATCTACAAATAATTTCAAGAAAAATTTTTGAGAAAATGAATATTTTTATTTTCAAAATTATTTTCGTGAAAAATTCATAAAATAGAAAATATTGTGCACTTAATTTTTGCACTTAATTTTGGGGGTTCACAAGGGTAATCTTCACACGCCTTGTAGTGGGCATATATGATATGTATATGGATAATCCTATATGACTTATGCCTGTCCTCTTGAGAGTGTATTATATACCTGTATATTGAAGGCCATTAATGGACTAAGGTGATAAAGAATTAAGGCCCATTAGCTATATCCCTATTATTGCCCTCTATAAACCTATTAGGTCCTAATTCAATAAGGCCATATAGGGACTATGGTAAGCCTATAGAGATTAGGATAGCCTATAAGGGCTTACTAAGTTAGCGTAAGTAAAAACCCAGGTACCTTAGTTAGGCCTGGGCAATATTCTTATTCTTGGCAACCTATGGTACTATCTGAGTCTAGGATTATTATATGTTCTGATTCATATATGGGTTCTTGGTTTGTGGGTTTATTCGTTTGGCAATGGGATATAATACCGGTATAGATATCGTATAAGAAAATATGTAGGCCTTGGGTTAGGTCTAGTTTATTTATTTCTTCTTGTTCTCTTAGAGTCCAGGTGTCAATGGCATCATCCTTGAGAATCTTGGCTAGGTATTCGAAATTGGTTTCCAT
>OLQL01000668.1_pt1 | contig 34286 bp, 23 predicted proteins | sample 1672971 | NCBI WGS metagenome assembly OLQL01 (sample SAMEA3136742, study PRJEB25190) | human gut metagenome | biome: human gut; feature: human-associated habitat; material: faeces | place: Austria | collected 2013
CATTTGCGGGCGTGATAACAAGGCTGCTGTGCGTCTTGGTGCAATACTCCTTGTCTGTTTTGCGGACAAGCTCGCCGGGATGGTAGGTTTCAAGGTACTGCATGACGCTGATGCGCCGCGCAGCCTCGATGTTCTTCTGGTATTTGCCCATGATGACCTCCAAGATTGTAATAAAAAAAGCACCTCATCTGCGAACAGGTAAGATGCTTGTAAGAAACGATATTCTCTTTTTCAGCTGGCTGTTTCTTCAGCCAGCTGGAGAGGGGGTGTGGGGGAGAGGAGTGCGCCGCGCCCATTCCTATAAAAGTGTATAGTATCCCCTTGGCGATATTGACAATTTGAAAATGACGATGTATAATTCAAAAACAGTTGTGTGGCAAAAGACTCGTACCTATGGTTGGTTTCTTCATCGCCAGATTAGGGAAAAATGCGTTTTTAGAGTTGTTTTTTATCGCCAGCTTTTTTCTGGCGATAAAGCTGGCGATAAAGGGGCAGTTTCACTACTAAATAAGACCAAAAGATTCGTCACATTGCCTAAAGATAAGACTTCTATAAGACACAGTATCTAGTACGATTGCACAAGAAAAATAGAATTTTAAGAGGTTCGGTATTCTCATAACCGCTTGAGTGGGGGTTCGAATCCCTCACGGCCCACCAAAAAGAACGCAGCTATGCTATTTTGTTGTAAAACGGCATAGCTGCGATTTTTTTTTCGTACAATTCACTGCTCAACTGATTGCGTATCGACTCCCGGCGTTTTTTGTATTGCTGCATAAATGCCATATACTCCGGGGCTACATCAATATAACGGTCGTTGCTTTCTTTTGCGGCTGTGTGCTGATAGCCGAAGTCCCTAAAAACAAAAAGGCTCTTGTTGACATGAACGGTACATTACCGTCAGCGTTGGTACACAGACCACCTAAAGTCATAACCCCCACCAGCCGTCACGCCCCGTGCCAGCTTGCGGCAGGATAAACCTCCGCGGGCGCATATAGAATGCGCCCCTACGAATCTCGTTTCCGACCAACAGGGACACCCACAAAAAACGCAGCCACGTTATTTTACGGTAAAATAGCGTGGCTGCGTCTTTTGTTTTGACCTTGCGTATGATTCCCGGCTCTGAAACCCCGCGTGTTACAGGACCTTGCGCATCTCCTGCACAAGGTCGGCGATCACGATGGGCTTGGACAGGAAACCGTTCATGCCGCATTCAAGGGCGTTGCGGCGGTCCTCATCAAAGGCGTTTGCCGTCATGGCAAGAATGGGGATGCCTGCCAGGGCGGGGTTTTCCAGCTCGCGGATGCGGCGGGTGGCGGTGTAGCCGTCCATGATCGGCATCTGCACGTCCATCAGCACCAGATCGTACTGCCCCGGCGCGGCGGTGCGGACCTTTTCCACGGCGATGGCACCGTTCTCGGCGGTATCGACCTCAAAGCCGTAGGCGTTCAGAATCTCCACGGCGATCTCGCGGTTCAGCTCGTTATCCTCGGCAAGCAGGATGTGCTTGCCCGCAAAGTCGGTGGGTTCCTTGGGCAATACGCCCGGCTGCTCCTCCGGCTTCTGCCCGATGGCGGTCATCAGGGAGTCGCGCAGGTCCGACAGGAACATCGGCTTGGGGCAGAACGCCGTGACACCGGCGGCCTTTGCCTCAGCCTCAATGTCGGACCAGTCATAAGCGGTCAGGATAATAATAGGCGTATCATCGTTCAAGCTGCGAATCTGACGGGTGACCTCGATGCCGTTCATATCCGGCAGACGCCAGTCGATGATATAAGCCTTGTAGGTGTCGCCCATCTCGATGGACTGCCGTGCGCGCAGCACGGCCTCCTTGCCGGAAAGCGTCCAATTGGCGCGCATACCCACCGTGACCAGCATCTTGGTCACGCTGTCGCAGGTGTTGAAATCGTCGTCCACCACCAGCGCCTTCAGACCCTCCAGCGCGGGGATTTTTTCCGCCTTGCGGTGCTCTGCCTGTATGCGCAGCGGCACACGGACGATAAATTCAGAACCCTTGCCCGGCGCGGTCTGCACCTCGATGGTGCCGCCCATCATATCTACGATGTTTTTGCTGATGGCCATACCCAGCCCGGTGCCCTGTATCTTGCTTACCGTGGAGGTGCGCTCGCGCTCAAAGGGCTCAAAGATTTTTTGGGCAAACTCCGGGCTCATGCCGATGCCGTTGTCCTTGACGCGGAACTCATACTGCCCGCAGCCGCTGACCTGGCCGGCAAGCTGGCGCACCCGCAGCGACACCGTGCCGCCCGCGGGGGTGAACTTGATGGCGTTGGACAAAAGGTTCATCAAAATCTGATTCAGCCGGGTCTTGTCGCAATAGACGTCCTCATCGGTAATATCTATCGCGTCCATATACAATTCCAACTGCTTTGCGTAAAACTGCCCGCTGACGATGGTCTTTATGTCGTGCAGCACGTCGGACAGGTTGACCTCGGTCTCGTCCAGCTGGATCTTTCCGCTTTCGATGCGGCTCATATCCAGAATATCATTGATGAGCGAAAGCAGGTGGCTGCCGGAGGCAAGTATCTTGGTAAGGTATTCCTTCAAGCGGTCCCTGTCGTCCAGATGGCTGACCGCCAGCGTGGTAAAGCCGATGATGGCATTCATCGGGGTGCGGATGTCGTGGGACATATTGGAAAGGAAGGTGCTCTTGGCGCGGTTGGCGTTTTCGGCGGCGGCCACGGCATCCGAGAGCGCCTGGTTCGCCTGCCTGTCGGCGGTGCGGTCAGACAGAACCAGAATGTGCTTGGTTTGGCCCTCGACCTCGCTGCCCATGGCAACCACATGGAACCAGCGATGCTCCCCGGTTCCCTGATGGACAAACTCCGTGTCCCATTCGCGCTGGTCGCCGCAGGCAAGCCCTTCCAGATAATTTTTGGTGCGGCCGGGGAAATCCGCCGGGTACAGCAGGGCCAGCGTGCCGATATTCTTACGCACGCTCTCCGGCGTCAGGCCCAGCAGCCGTTTTATGTTCGGGCTGACATAATCCGCCCGGTGCTTTTGGGCATCCAGCAGCAGGAAAACGTCGTCCACGTTCTGGGACAGCTTCTCGAACAGCACATCCCGGTACAAAATCGCGGTGTTCTGGCGGCGCAGCTTGGTGCGGCCCCGGTGCATGACCATCAGAAGGACCATTGCCGCAATCGACAGGACAACGAGGGCTACGATCTGCATCGTGCGCTGCCAAAGCTGGTTCATGGCGGCATTGACGGTATCCCGCGGGACAAGGCCCACCAGGGTCCAGTTCTGGATGCCGGTGCTTTCGTAGACCATATAGAATCTTGTGCCGTCCAGCGTCACCTCGCGGTTTCCGGTGATGCCCTGCGCAAAATCGTCCGTAAGCTCCTGTATCTGCGCCTCGGTAAGGTCGGAATACTCTTGCAGTATCGCTATAAAGTTATAAATGGATTCCGAGTCTTCTGAGATATTTTCGATCACGACCTGCCCGTCCGGGTAGATGACAAAGGAGCTGGCCGCTCCGCCGAAAGCTGAATCGTCCACGGTCTTCATCACAACATTGTTGTAGTGGCCGATGGCAATGGCATCGTAGGCAAAGCCGCGGTAGATGCCCTTGGTTTCGGGGCAGATGAACACCAGCATCGGGTCCTGCCCGGGCAGGGCCGCGTTCAGCACAACGTCCTTCTGGTCGGAAAGCAGCTCGTCCAGATTGCTCTGCAGGCCCAGGTAGCCCGTTTTCCCGCTGGGGGTCATGTAGTTGCCGTCGTAAGAAAGAAAGTAGAATTCGGCAAAGCCAAGCTGCTGCTGCGCTGACTCCAGATACGCCTGCGTGCTGGCATCATCGGGGTCGCTGCTCAGAAAGCCGTTCCACACATGCAGGTAGGAGGTGTTCTTCTTGACGATCATGCTCAGCATATTGTTGGATTTGTGCAGGACTTCCTCCAAATGCTGGGTGCTTTCCGCATAGATGGTTTTTGACACAAACGAAAGGTACTGCGCGCTAAGGCAGACAAGCAGCGCAATCGACAGCAGGCAGGCCGCCGCAGCATGCCAATTTCGCCGCGAATGCCGCTTTATTTTTATTTTATGCTTAGTTTCTTCCAAAGAGCATTACCCCCCCCCGAATGTAATATAGCTTTCCGGCGCGGCCAGCGTCACGCTGCCGCCGGGAAGTGCCTCGCTCCAGGCGTCTTTGACCGTAGCCTCCCCGCGCTCAAACGCGCGGCTTTCGTCCTGCAGCAGCGGAGCCATCTGCTTTTCGGTTGCCAGGCAGGTCACGGTGACGGTGTCGTCATCCTGCAGCGGCTGGCCGCTGCGGGTGATGCCGGTCAGCGTATAGCTGCCGCCGTTTTCCTGCACCTGCACGGCAATGCCGCTGACCACCGGCAGGGAACCGCGGTTGAACGGGGTAAAGCCGCCCTCGCAGCCTTCCACAAAGGCGCGCACGGTGTCCTTCAGCTCGGCACCCGTCATGGTGCGCCGGTACGACATAAGCCCGTTGGGCATGATCATGGCGCGCGCCGTTGTCTGGGTATAGTCTGCCTGCAGCACGCTGCCGGTAAAGCTGCTGGCGGGTGCTATCAGCACGTCGGTGCCGTACAGCCCGCGCAGCGTGTTTGCCATGACCGAGAAGGACGCATTGCCGCCGTTTTTGTGGAACACGTTGGAATAGGCGGTTTCACTGGTCAGCACAACGTCGCCTGTGTCGGGCGTTTCCTCTGTCAGAAGGCGGGCGTTGAACACACGGTAGGCCTGCCCGGCGTCATATTCGCCCGCAATCATCTTGGAAACCACATCCTGGGAGATGGCAAAGAAATCGTCGGAGGCGATGCGGATGAACATGTGGTTTTCTTCCACCACCGGGCGCACGTCCTTCATGGTGTCGGTCAGGTGGTAGCTGACATTCTGGCTGTAGCTCAAAAGATCCTGCCCGTCCGCGAGGATCTGCTCCTGCGCCCCCTCCGACAGCATGACGTGCAGGACCTGCATTGCCTTGTCGCGCCGGGCGGCGTCCTGCTCCAGGTCGCGGTTCAGCGCCACCTGGAAGTAGGGGGGTAGTCATCAGCCATTTTTCGCCGTTCTGGTTGAAGAACGGCAAAAAGGTCGCGTCGATGCCCTGCTCCCGGAACATCTGTACGCCGGCGGAGCTGCCAAAGTACATGGCAAGCTCCCCCTTGCCGAACATCTCGGTCACGGCGTCGTAATTCAGCTCTAAGTCCGCCGCCGTAAGACCGGTGTCCTGAATGAACTGCTCCATACGCGCAAAGACGCCCGGCCAGACGGTATCATCCAGCCCGACACGGGCGGTGCTGGCGGGGTAGCTGTAGGCGGTGCGCCATTTGCGCCCTTCCGTGCTCTTAAGCTCGGTGGCGGAAAGCCCCTGCAGCGTTTCCGCGCAGGTGTAGTCGTACAGATAATCGGCGGTAAAGCCGCGGATGCCCGCTTCGTCAAAGGCTTTGCAGGCAGCGGCAAAGCTGGCATAATCGGTGGGCAGCGGGATACTGTATTCCTCAAAAAGGCCGCGGTTGACCACAAAGCCGTGGGCGTCTGCGCATACGGGCAGCCAGTTTACACTGCCGTCCTCATTTTTAAAGCTGTTGAGGTAGGTATTGTAGACAGCGCCTGCCTCGTTGGTGGTGGCAAGGTCCATCAGGCTGTCCTTCAGGGGGGCCGCATCGTGCAGGGAGAAGCGGCAGCAGGTTATAATGTCCGGCAGACCGCCGTTTTCCTGCAAGAATTTGTAAAAGTCCAGATCGTTGTTGCCCACGATAAACTCAATGTTTACGTCCGGCAGCTTCGCCTGCACGTAGGGGGCGTACTTTTCGTAGAGGCTGTTGGACCACAAATAGACCTGAATGGTGTCGGCGTCCTCCTGTGCCTGCACCGCCTCGGTGCTTTTTCCGGCACAGCCGGTCAGCAGGAACAGTCCCAGCACCGTGGCTGCAAGCAGGGAGGAAATTCTGTGCAGTGGTTTCTTTTTCATCCGGTTTTTCTCCTTGTTCTTTTGACGGTCTGCTATATAGGCTGTGACGCAGGAAAAAACGCCTTCAGGGCATGGCGGACCCATACCTGAAAGCGCTGTCTGACCGTATTAAACAATATCCGCGGGCAGCAGAAAACAGCAGAGCGCTATAGATGCCCTGCTTTGTGCCGCCGGTGTAGCGATGTGTTTTCACCCTCGTCAACTCCTGCCCCCAAAAGGACGCGAAGCTACCGGCGGCAGTAAAACAACAATTTCTTGTTGGCAACTGGCTGACCCGATGGGCCCCTATAGCTTTGCGTCGCCGGTTTGCACCGGGTTTGCCTGTGGACTTGTAGAGAAATAGTATACCACATAAGATGGTTTTTGACAAGGCAAAAGCGGAAATAAATCCGCTTGCACGCACAACAGGCAAAAACGCGCCCCCCTCTTGGCCCCCTCTGCGAGGGGGCTCCGCCCGCCACAAAAAACGTAGGGGCGGATTCCATATCCGCCCGTGCCCGCTTGCGGCAGGATAAACTTCCGCGGGCGCATATAGAATGCGCCCCTACGGATTTCGTTTTCGACATCGGCCTTGCCGGTTCTGGGTGATACAACAAAAAAAGAGTCTGTGACATCTAAGATGCCACAGACTCTTGGTGCGCGGTACAGGACTCGAACCTGTGACCTCCTGCACGTCAAGCAGATGCTCTACCAGCTGAGCTAACCGCGCTTATTGCGCCGCCTCTTGGCGACGCATATTATTATAGCAGAACGACTTCCAAATTGCAAGCCCTTTTTGCAAAAAAATTCAAATTTTTTCTGCGTCGCGCAAATCGCCCCGGCAGCGCCAGACCGCCAGCAGGATAAACACAAAGCATACGACCCAGGTCGTCGGCTCACAAAAGCAGACCGCGCGGTAGCCCCGGACCGGCACGAGCCATACGGCAAAGATCACCTTGCCCACAAGCTCCAGCCCGCTGGCCAGCAGCGGCTCTACCGTGTGCCGGATGCCCTGCAGCATATTGCGCAGAATGACCAGCACGGCCATCGGCGGGATGATCGGTGCGCTGATTTTCAGGTACAGCAGCGCGTTGGAGATAATGACCTCGTCCGTGCTGCCCGTGATGCCGCGGATGGCGGCCCCGCCCAGCAGGAAGGTGAACGCCATCACAAACACCCACCACACAAAATAGATCGCAAGCGCGGCCTTGACGCTCTGCCAAATGCGGCTGCGGCGGCCCGCACCCAAATTCTGGCTGCTGAACGTCGCCACGCCGATGCCCAGCGCACCACCCGGGATAAAGTACAGCTCTGCCAGGCGGCGCGCGGCGGTCTGCGCCGTGATGTAGACGCTGCCCAGCGCGTTGATGCTGCTTTGCAGCGCCACGCTGCCCAGATTGTAGATGGCGCTCATCAGCCCCATGCTCAGGCCCGCCCAGAACATACCGGTCACGGCGCGGCGCGTGGCAGCCCCGAGCTGCCGGGGCGTAAAGCGCAGCTCCGGGTAGCCGCGCAGGATGTACACAACGCCCAGCACGGCGCTGATGCCCTGCGCCAGCACCGTGGCAATGGCCGCGCCGCGCACGCCCAGCCCCAGCGGCCCCATGAACGCGGCGTCCAGCCCGACGTTCAGTACGCTGCTGAACAGCAGGAACAGCAGCGGCGTTACGCTGTTGCCGACGGCGCGCAGCAGCGCAGCCTCCATATTATAAAGCATCGTCAGCGGGATGCCCAGCAGAATGACGGTCAGGTAGGCGGACGCGCCGCCCCATGCCTGTGCCGGGACCTGCAAAACGGTCAGCAGCGCGTCGCGGCCCAGCAGGGAGCACCCCGTCAGCACCAGCGACACCGCCGCCGACAGCGTGACCATCCAGCCCACGGCGCGGCGTATCCCGCTTTCATCGCCCGCGCCAAAATAGCGACTGACCGTCAGCGCCAGGCCGTTGTTCATGCCGAAGGCAAAGTTCATGATAAGCCCGTACAGCGCCGCCGTCGCGCCGATCTCCGCCAGCGCGGCGGAGCCCAGCAGGTGCCCGGCCAGCGCAGTGTCGGTCAGGTTGTACAGCTGCTGCAAAAGGTTGGAGCAGAACAGCGGCATCGAAAATTGCAGCACCAGGCGGAACGGGTCGCCCTGGGTCATATCCAGCACACGGCTTTTGTGCGCGGTGGCCATAATGTAACATCTCCTTTATTGGTTGCAGGGTCTATTATACGGGACGGCACGGGGCGTGTCAATCGGATCATTCCGGCACGGGACCCGGACAAAACCGCCGGGAACGCGGAAAGGAGCGTGTGGAATTTTCCCAAACAATCAAATTCTTTTGCGGATGGAAAGCCGGGCCCGGGTGTCGTATAATGCAGACAAAAAGCAAATGCTGCAACACTGTTATTTTGCAAAGAAGGAGAGAGCTTATGCAAACCTGTACACTGGCAGTCGACATCGGCGCGTCCAGCGGGCGGCACATCGCAGGCATCGTGCAGAACGGAAAAATCACCCTGCAGGAGGTCTACCGCTTCGAAAACGGCGTCCACCGCGAGAACGGCCACCTCTGCTGGGACATCGACACTCTCGCGAAAGAGGTCGTCAACGGCCTGAAGGCTGCACACGACGCAGGCTTTGCCCCCGCGACCATCGGCATCGACACCTGGGCCGTCGATTTTGTGCTGCTGGATGCAGACAATAAGCGCATCGGCGACGCCGTCGCCTACCGCGACGAGCGCACCGAGGGCATCCGCGAGGCGCTGGAAAAGGAATACGGCCTGACCTTTGCCGACCACTACGCCCGCACCGGCATCCAGTACCAGCCGTTCAACACGGTCTACCAGCTGATGGCGCTCAAAAAGGAGCACCCGGAGCAGCTGGCCGCCGCCAAAACGTTCCTGATGGTGCCCGATTACCTGAACTACCTGCTCTGCGGCGTGCCCGCCAATGAGTACACGAACGCCAGCACCACGGCACTGGTGGGCGCGGACAGCAGGGACTGGGACGATGCACTGATCGAAAAGCTGGGTCTGCCGCGCGGCATCTTCCAGCCCATCAAGACCGCCGGGACCGTGCTGGGGCATCTGACGCCGGAAATGCAGAAGGCTGTCGGCTTTGACGCCGAGGTCATTTTGCCCGCGACCCACGACACCGGCTCGGCGTTCCTCGCCGTGCCCGCGCGGGATGAGTACGCCGCTTACCTGTCCAGCGGCACATGGAGCCTGCTGGGCGTGGAAAACGCAGCGGCCATCACCGGCCCGGACAGCTGCGCCGCCAACTTTACGAACGAGGGCGGCTATGAATACCGCTACCGTTACCTGAAAAACATCATGGGCCTGTGGATGATCCAGTCCGTCCGCCGTGAGCTTGGCGAAAAGACCGGCATCCGCCCGAGCTTCCCGGAGCTGATCGCCGCCGCGAAGGAGGCCGCCGACTTCCCCAGCTGCGTTGACCCCGATGACAACCGCTTCTTAGCGCCTGCCTCCATGATCGAAGAAGTCAGGGCCGCCTGCGCCGACACGCACCAGCCTGTGCCCGCCGCCACCGGCGAGGTCATGCAGTGCGTCTACAACTCCCTGACGCAGGACTATCGCCGCGCCGTGGAGACCTTGCAAAGCCTGACCGGCAAGACCTACACAAGCCTGAACATCGTCGGCGGCGGCAGCCAGGACGGCTACCTGAACCAGCAGACCGCCAACGCCACCGGCCTGACCGTGTTTGCAGGCCCCACCGAGGGCACAGCGCTGGGCAACCTGATGGTGCAGTTCATCCACAGCGGCGATTTTGCCGACCTGGCCGAGGCCCGCGCCGCCATCCGGCGCAGCTTTGAAATTAAAGTGTATCAGCCGGAGTAAACGACCCGGCGGGGTGGGGGCACCCCGCCCTACATCCAACCGTAGGGCGGCATGCCCTCATGCCGCCGCCAGCCTGCCGTTCACCCCGGTTTGTAGGGGAGGGTCTTGACCCTCCCGTGCCCGCGCCCGACACCGTATACTTCCCGGGAGGGATAAATCCCTCCCCTACACGCACATCACAACAAATCCATATACAGGAGGTCCCACCATGTTAGTCGAAACCAAAGCCCGCGTTGGCGTGTTCGCCATTGCGCTGGGCGCTTACCTGCCGCAGTTCCCCACGCTGGTCCCCGAGTTTGAGGGCCAGTACGCCGCCTTCAAAAAGACGCTGCCCGACACCGTCGAGGTCATCGACGGCGGCATCGTCACCACCAAGGAGCAGTCCATGGCCGCGGGCGATAAGTTCCGCACCGCCGACGTTGACCTTGTCATTCTGCAGCTACTGACCTACGCTACCTCTTACAATATGCTGCCCGCCGTGCGCGACCTCGACGTGCCCGTCGTCCTCGTCAACGTGCAGAAGAAGAAGGCCCCCGACTACGCCAACACCGACACCCCCACCTGGCTGGGTGAGCTGTACGCCTGCGGCGCTGTCGGCGAGATGGTCGCTGACCTGGAGCGCGCCGGTAAGCGTCACGCCGTCATCACCGGTGTTGTCGAGGGCGGTGACCCCGCCGTGCAGGCCGAAATCAACGACTGGTGCAAGGCCGCGCAGGTGCGTCGCCGCTTCCGTGATACGAACCTTGCGCAGATCGGCCGCCCGTACCCCGGCATGATGGATCTGTACATCGACGAGACGAACCTGTACAACCGTATGTGGCTCTACACCAAGCAGTTTGACTGGGAGAAGATGTGGGCCATCGCCGACAACATCACCGACGAGGACGCCATCCGCGCCAAGGCGCAGGACATTCTGGACACCTTCGATATTGAGGGCGGCGGCACGGTGGAGAAGGTCTGGGATATGGCCCGCTACGTTGTCGCATTTGAGCAGTGGGTCAGGGACGAGAAGATCGCCTTCGTCGCCAGCCACTACGACGGCTTTGCCAAGGGCGTGGCCGGTAAGCTGGACTCGATGCTGATCCCCGCGTTCTCGATGCTCATCAAGCAGGGCACGGCCTGCGCCGTCGAGGGCGACATCAAGGTCGCCATGGCCATGTCCATCCTCAAGACCATTGCGGGCTGCGGCCAGCTGAGCGAGATGTACTCCATCGACTTCAATGAGGACATCTGCATCATCGGCCACTCCGGCTCCGGCGACGCCGACATCTCCAAGGCCAGAAAGCCGACCATGAAGATCGTGCCCGTGTTCCACGGCAAGACCGGCGGCGGCTACCTGACCCAGTTCTACCCGCCGGTGGGCGATGTGACCTATCTGGCCATCACGCAGGACAAGGACGGCCACTTCAAGTTTGTCGTGGCCGAAGGCGTCAACGAGCCCGGCCCGATCTTCACCTTCGGTGACACGAACATGCGCACCCGCTTCAGCTGCGGTGCCCGTGAGTTCGTCAACCGCTGGAGCGAGGCCGGCCCCACCCACCACATGGCCGCCGCCACCGGCCACCACATCGACACGATTTTGAAGGTTGCCGAGATCTTCAACGTGCCGGTGGATGTGATCACGCGCTGATTTCGGGATGCCTTCCCCCTTGGGGGAAGGCGGCCGAGGCCCCGCCCGAGGCCGGATGAGGGGCGGCCTTGCGGCAATTGCCCGGTAACGGGCTGCTGTCGGCAGCTTTGCCCTCATCAGTCAGTGGTCGGGGCCACTGACAGCTTCCCCCGGAGGGGGAAGCCAACACAACGATATAAAGGAGCAGAAGTTATGTCTACGATTTATGAAATTCCCTGCGTCAAGGGCTTTATCCGCATGTGCAACGATGGCTGGCTGCAGGGCTGGCACGAGCGCAACGGCGGCAACCTGACCTACCGCATGACCGGGGAGGACGTCGCCGCCTGCCGTCCCTACTTCGACGCCGAGCCGCGCGAGTGGGTCAACATGGGCGTGCAGGCTGATAATCTGGCCGGTGAGTACTTCATCACCACCGGCTCCGGCAAGTTCTTCCGCAACGTCGAGCCTGACCCGATCCACAGCATCGGCATTGTGGAGATCAACGACAAGGGCGACAGCTGGCGTATCGTCTGGGGTCTGGCCGACGGCGCACGCCCGACGTCCGAGTTCCCCAGCCATTTCATGAACCACAGCGTCCGCAAGGCCGCCACCAACGGCGCGAACCGCGTTATTTATCACTGCCACGCCACCAACGTCATTGCGCTGACCTACATCCTGCCGCTGACGGACCGTGACTTCTCCCGCGCCCTGTGGCAGAGCGCTACCGAGTGCCCCGTCGTTTTCCCCGAGGGCGTCGGCGTCTGCCCCTGGATGGTCCCGGGCGGCGCGGACATCGCCATGGCAACCTCCGAGAAGATGAAAACCTATCAGGCCGCTATCTGGGCACAGCACGGCCTGTTTGCCTCCGGCCCTGACTTTGACATCACCTTCGGCCTCGCCCACACGATTGAAAAGAGTGCCGAGATCTACGTCAAGGTCCTGTCCATGGGCGGCGGCCTGATCCGCCAGACCATCACCGACGATGACCTGCGCGCCATCGCCCACGACTTCGGTGTCACCCTCAACGAGAACTTCCTCGACTAACATTACGGGCAAAACGCCCCTGACCGAACGGTCAGGGGCGTTTTGCTGTACAAAAAGGCTTCCCCGAGGGGCTGCGCCCGCAGGCGCGTGTCGGAGCGCAACCGCCGAAGGCGGCTCTTGGCGCGGAGACTGAAGCTGTCACCGAAGGTGACTGATGAGGGCCGAACCCTCTGTGGCAACCCGTTTGCGGGCAACCGCGGCAAGCTCTCCCCTCATCCGGCCCTGCGGGGCCACCTTCTCCCCCAGGGGGAGAAGGCTTCAGGGTTTCTTCTTTGGAATATGAACCTCCGGGATGGCGACGTTTTCATAGTTGATGGACTTGTGCTTCTCCGGGGTCTCGGGGGCGTCGCTGTGGGCAATCTGGCCGGTGTGGACCTCGGGCAGGGCAACATCGTCACTGTGGACACGGTAGCGCTGCTTTTTCAGCGCCTCGCGCAGCTTGCGGAACATCAGAAAGACCTCCCAATTAGATAAAGTTGATAAAGAAGGTGATGACCAGACTGTTGAGGAAGTCCGCAAACAGACTGCCTACCAGCGGGATCAGCAGATACGCCTTGACCGACGGGGCATACTTTTCGCACAGGGCCTGCATGTTGGCCATGGCGTTGGGCGTCGCGCCCATGCCAAAGCCGCAGACGCCCGCTGCAATGACCGCAGCGTCATAGTCGCGGCCCATGATGTTGAAAATCACAAAGTAGGTGAACAGGAAAATCAGCAGCGTCTGGCCCGCCAGCAGGATGATGAGCGGCAGCGCCAGCGCGGCCAGCTGCCACAGCTTCAGCGTGATCATGGCAATGCCCAGGAACAGCGACAGGCTGATGCCGCCGATGTCGTTGATCTCGCCCATGTGGGTCGTGAATTTGTGGGTGAATTCGCCGATGTTGCGCATACACGCCGCGGCGATCATCGCGCCGATATAAATGGGGAACGTCAGCCCGGTCATGGCCAGTGCCTTGGAGATGAACGTGCCGATGCCGATGGCGATAATCAGCTGGAACACAGCAGCCGGGTACATGCTGGTGTGGCGCTCATGCTTGATTTCTTCCTCCACCAGCAGGCTGTCGTCCTCAGGCACAACGGTGTCCAACAGCTTGCGGCGCTCAATGAGCAGACGGCCCGTCGGGCCGCCCATGACGCTGCCCGCGATCAGGCCGTAGGTGGCCGCCGCCGTGCAGAGCGTGGTCGCGCCCGCAACGCCGAAGTCCTCCAGCACGGGGCCGAACGCGCCCGCCGTGCCGTGGCCGCCGACCATCGGGATGGAACCGGTGCACAGACCGATCATCGGCGAGATGCCCAGCAGATCTGCCAGCCCGACGGCGAGGAAGTTCTGGCACAAAATCAGCGCAACGACCAGCCCCAAGAAGAGGATCAGCGATTTGCCGCCGCTTTTCAGCACCTTGAGGTTGGCCTGAAAGCCTACCGAGGTGAAGAAGAACACCATGCAGACTTCCTTTAAAATGTCGTCAAATTCAAACTCGGCAATGCCGGTCACATAGCAGAGACAGGTGAAAACGGCAAACAGCACGCCGCCGATGACCGGCGCGGGAATGCAGAATTTTTCCAGAAAGCCGATGCGCGCCTTCAAAAAGCGGCCCAGCATCAGCACGCAGACCGCCGCAAACAGCGTCTGGTACATATCCAGTGAGATGATCATGCGGCGGCCTCCTGTTCAGGGGACGCGCCCGTCTCCGGCCCTGCGGGGGTGATGCCCTGCGCGGTGTAGTACGCAGCGGCCCCGGTGTGGTAGGGGATAACGCTCTGCGCGGCGGCCACGGCGGGGTCGGTCACCAGCGGCACCGGCACGGCGGCGGCCACGGCGTCCACGCTGTCAAAATACCGGGCAGTCAGCCTTTGGACGGTCTCGTCGGACAGCGTGTTCGACGCCAGCAGAAGCGCCTGCACGCTGACGGTCCAGACGTCCTCAGCCTGACCGGCGTAGGTCCTGGCGGGGATAACGCAGGCGCGGTAGGCCGGGTAGGCCGCCAGCAGCCGCGCACCGACACCCCCGTCGACGGAGAGCAGACGGATGGCGCAGGTCTTGGCCAGCTGTTCCAGCGCGTCGGCGTGCAGACCGGCGGTGACGAACATTGCGTCGATCGTGCCGTCGGCCAGCCGGGCGGCAGCGTCGGTGTAGTTCAGGTTTACAGTGTGTACCAGGCGGTTGTTCAGGCCGCAGGCGGCCAACACCTGCCCGGCGTTCTGCTCGGTGCCGGATTCCTCCTCACCGACGCTGAGCGTGCAGCCCTGCAGTTCCTCCAGCGTCGTAATGCCGGAGTCGGCCCGGACAATGACCTGCACGGCCTCCTCATACAGGGCGGCCACGGCGCTGAAGCTGCGCTCGGTGCTCTCGTGGGCAAAGATGCCGCTGCCGTCGTAGGCATCCTGCGCCATGTCGGACTGGGCAACGGCCAGCTGTAAATAGCCGCCCGCCAGCAGCCGCAGGTTGGCGGCGGACCCGGCGGTCTGTTTGACCTCGATGGCGCTGTTCTGGGCGGACATGGCGGTGCCAAACGCATTGTACACGCCGCCTGCAGCCGCAGCCCCCAGCCGCAGCCGCGACGCCGCGCAGCCCGCCAGCAGGACCGCGGCGGACAGGACGGCAATGATACGGAACAGATGTTTTTTCAATCGTACACCTCTCTGAAATTCTTTAGGCTCCCCTTGAGGGGAGCTCCGCCCGCAGGCGGTGAGGGGTGGGCCGCAGCAACCCTTTTATAGGTCGGCTGCTAGCCACCCTTCCGGCCCTGCGGGGCCACCTCCCCTCAAGGGGAGGCAGGGATGGCGGCAGTTATTTCCCCACCACATCCCAATGCTTATCGTTCCTGTTCAGCACCTCGCAGCCGGTCTCGGTCACCAGGACGAGGTCCTCCACGCGGACGCCGAACTCGCCGGGCAGGTAGACGCCCGGCTCAATCGAAAAGATCATACCGGGTCTGGCTGCGGCGGTGTTCGCGCTGCTGACGTCGCCCTTCTCGTGGTCGGTCTGGCCGATGAAATGCCCCAGACGGTGGTTAAAATACGCGCCGTAGCCCGCTTCCGTAATCAGGTCGCGCGCGGCGGCGTCCAGCTCACACAGGCGCACGCCGGGCTTGATGAGCGCCTCGGCAGCCTCATTCGCGCGGCGCACCAGATCGTGCACGGCGGCCTGCTTTTCAGTGGGCTGGCCGCAGAACCAGGTGCGGGTCATGTCGCTGCAATAGCGGCTCTTCACGCAGCCCATGTCAAACAGCACGCAGTCGCCCTCTTTTAACACGGTGTCGTCCGGCTCGTGGTGCGGGTCGGCGGCGTTGGCACCAAAGGAGACGATCGTCGTAAAGCTCGGCCCCTCGCAGCCGTGGGCACGGAACTGCGCGTCGATAAACTCGGCGACCTCGCGTTCGGTCATGCCGGCCTTTATATAGTGCTTCGCGGCCTCGTTTACCGCGTCGTTGATGCGGGACGCCTCGCGCATGAGGGTCTGCTCCTCGGCGTCCTTGCAGGCGCGGCAGTCGTCCACGCAGTCGCTGGACAGCACGACCTGCATACCGGGGTGGGTCTCCATCAGCGGGATCAGAAACTTAGCGGGCCACTCCTTGTCAATGCCCAGCGGCCTGCCCGCGTCCACGACCTCGGCGATCTGCGCCACGGGCCTGTCCGTGTCGGTGTGCCAGACGGTCCTGCACGGCGGCTCGGGCACATTGAACAGTCTGTTCAAAAACAGCACCGGCTCGCCCTCGGTGGGCAGGTAGAGCGCCAGCAGACGCTCATAGGGCTCCACGGCGACGCCGGTCAGATACCACACGCTCTTGGGGTCGCAGACAATCATCTGCGTCAGTCCCTGCGCGCGCAGGGCAGCACGGACACGGTCCATGCGTTCGGTTTTCAACATACAAATGCCTTCTTTCCCATGATCCTTTTATTAGTTTTCCGCGGGCTTCATTGCACTTTTGCGGTACTGCTGGGGGCTTTGGCCCACCATGGCGGTAAAGCGGGTCGAGAAGTTGCTCTCATCCCCAAAGCCGACCTGGTGCGCGATCTCGCAGACGGAGAAATCCGTCAGCACCAGCAGCTCCTTGGCGCGTGTGATCCGCGTGGACAGCAAAAAATTGTAGGGCGTCGTGCCCATGTACTGGCGGAACAGCCGCAGGAACCAGCTCTTGCTCACCGGCGTCTGGGCCAGCAGGCTGTCCAGCGACAGCGGCTCGGCATAGTGCTGGCGGATGTACTCGGCGGCCTGTTCGATCAAGGTGCGATTGGAGCGGCTCTCGTCCCCGGCCAGCAGCTGGCGGGCCATCAGGGCCAGCATCCGGTGCAGGACCAGGCAGATCTCGATCTGTGCGGCGGCACCGTGCTCCCACTCGGCGGCCAGTGACTCAAACAGCGGCTGCATCTCCAGCCGACTGACCGTAACGGGGGACAGCCGCCCCTGCGGCTGCAGTACCTCGGCCAGATTGGCGACGCCCGCGCCGTCCAGATGCGCCCAGTAGTGGTGCCAGTGGTCCTGCCCGGGGGCAGTGCAGTAGCTTTGCGGGGTGCGGCAGTTCAACAGCAGGGCGCTGCCGGCGGGCAGCTCCACGCGCTGGTCGTTCTGCTCGATCAGACCGGAGCCGGACAGCGTATAAAACAGCAGATAGCTTTCCTTATCGGTACGGGCTGTGGCAAAATGGGCGCGGCCATAAAAGTTGCCGGCCTCGGTGCAGTAAAACGGCTGTGCCTGCGCCGCCGCGCCGGGGGTGGCGCGCAGCCAGGTGCTGCGTTCCTCCACGTCCATATTATAGGTCAGCATAGTGGCGGTCCCTCCCTTGCTTATATGAACATGATAGAAACAAACCGCGCGTTTGTCAATAAAAAATAGAAAAAGCCTTCCCTATAAAAGAAAAGCGGGCAGGGGAGCGGCGGCACGCCCCGCGGCGTGCGCAAGAACCGGAAACCGTTCAGCCGGATGAGGGGAAAATACCGCGGGTGACCCCGCCCGCCTTGACAACGCCGCCCTTTTGTCCTATACTGATACACAGGTTAAACCCGGGTTTAAGTCATAGGAGGAAAACACATGGCCTATACAGTGGGGGAGATGGCGCGGCGGCTGGGTGTGCCCGCATCGACGATCCGCTATTACGATAAGGAAGGGCTGCTGCCCTTCGTCGGGCGCTCGTCCGGCGGCATCCGCGTTTTTACGGAGAAGGACTTCGAGTGGCTGCGCATCATCGAGTGCCTGAAAAAGACCGGGATGTCCCTCAAGGACATCCGCGAATACATCGAGCTGGCCATGCAGGGCGATGAGACCATTGCCCGGCGGCTGGCGCTGTTCCGCAAGCAGCGCACCGTGCTCGAGACCCGCATGGCTGAATTGCAGCAGACGATGGACACCCTGGACTACAAGTGCTGGTTCTATGAGACCGCCGCCGCCCACGGCAGCACCGAGGGCATCAGCGACCTGCCCGACGAGGCTCTGCCCGAGGCCCTGCGCCCCGTGCGGGAGCGTCTGCGCGCCGCCGCGGAGGCGGAGACAGAAGAAGTATGACCCTAAAACGCCGCCCCTGCAAAAAGGTGCGGCATTTTTTTGCGCCCCAGGTGTGCCGACTATAACAACCCACCCCGCAAAAATCCTGCCGCCACCGCTATATCTGGTGCTGCAGCGTACAATCTGCCACCATACAAAACGGAAAATCTCAAAAAATCCTGCCGCGAAGTGTTAAACACAGCACAATTCCCGTAAAGATGCAAAAAATACGGAAAATATCTGCGTGAAACTTTCCATTGACACCCCGCGCGCCCTGTGGCAGAATGACGGTAAGAACCTGATTGTGTAAAGGAGAGATCCCTATGACCCCTGAACTTCGCTGGCTGAGTGACCCCACCGTCTTTGCTGTGAACCGGCTGGACGCACACTCTGACCATCTCTGCTGCCGCACCTTGGACGAGGCCGAAAGCGGCCTGACATCGCTGCGCCAGTCACTGGACGGCGCATGGCGCTTTGCGTGGAGCGCCAACCCCGCCGCCCGCCCGGCGGATTTCTGGCAGCCGGACGCCGACCTGTCCGGCTTCGGTACGATCCGCGTGCCCGGGCACATTGAGCTGCAGGGCTACGGTCAGCTGCAGTACACCAACACCCTCTACCCGTGGGATGGCCGCAGCTGCCTGCGCCCGCCGCAGGTCGATTGGAACGATGACCCCGTGGGCAGCTATGTCAAAGAGTTTGATCTGGGCGAGTCCCTGCGCGGCCAGCGCGTCTGCGTCAGCTTTCAGGGCGTGGAGCAGGCCATGTACCTGTGGTGTAACGGCCAGTTCGTCGGCTATGCCGAGGACAGCTTCACCCCGTCTGAATTTGACCTGACACCGTACATTCGGGACGAGAACAACCGCCTCTGCGTCGAGGTCTACAAGCGCAGCAGCGCCGCCTGGATCGAGGATCAGGACTTCTTCCGCTTCTCGGGCATCTTCCGCTCGGTCTACCTGTACGCAAAGCCCAGGGTCCACATCAACGACATCTGGCTCAAGGCCGACCTTGCCGCCGACAACACCACCGGCCTGCTGACGCCCCTCGTCAAGCTGGACGGCGAGACCGACGGCGCGTCGGTTGCCCTCGTCGTGACCGACCCCGAGGGCTACGCCGTCTACGAAGGCCCCGCCGCGGGCGATACGATTGAGATCGAGGGCATCCAGCCGTGGAGCCATGCTGCGCCGGTGCTCTACCACGCCGTACTGACTCTGCGCGATGCCGACGGCGTTTTGCAGGAGGTCGTGCCCTACGACATCGGCTTCCGCCGCTTTGAGATGATAAACGGCGTCATGTGCCTGAATGGGGAACGTGTTGTGTTCAACGGCGTCAACCGCCACGAGTGGAACGCCGACAGGGGCCGCGCCATCGGCGCCGACGACATGCACGCCGCCATGGCCGTGTTCAAAAAGAACAACATCAACGCCGTGCGCACCTGCCACTACCCCGACCAGAGCCTGTGGTACGACCTGTGTGACCGGAACGGCATCTACATGATCGACGAGACGAACCTTGAAAGCCACGGCAGCTGGCAGAAGCTCGGCGCGGTGGAGCCGAGCTGGAACGTGCCCGGCAGCCTGCCCGAGTGGAAGGACTGCGTCGTGGACCGCGCCCGCAGCATGTTTGAACGCGACAAGAACCACGCCGCCATCCTGATCTGGTCCTGCGGCAATGAGAGCTACGCGGGCGAGGATATTCTCGCCATGTCGCAGTTCTTCCACGACCACGACCCGGGCCGCCTCGTGCATTATGAGGGTGTGTTCCACTGCCGCGCGTTCGACGCCATCAGCGACATGGAAAGCCGGATGTACGCCAAGCCGTGGGAAATTCGCGAGTATCTCGAATCCCACCCGAAGAAGCCCTTCATTCTCTGCGAGTATATGCACGATATGGGCAACTCGCTGGGCGGCATGGAGAGCTATGTGCGCTTGGCCGACGAGTTCGACCAGTACCAGGGCGGCTTCATCTGGGACTACATGGACCAGGCGCTCCGGCACACCGACGCGCTTGGCCGCAGCGTGCTGGGCTACGGCGGCGACTTTGCGGACCGCAACACCGATTACAACTTCAGCGGCAACGGCATTGTCTACGCCGACGGTGCCGAGAAGCCCGCCATGCAGGACGTGCGCTACTGGTACGACACCCCCGCCCGCCGCGCCGCCCACGATGCCCGCAACGCCGCAGCCGCCGTCCGGGCGGACCGCGACGCGGCCAAAGCACAGGCCGCCCGCAAGCCCGGCACGGTGACCGTGACCGAGGGCGACGGCAACCTCGGCGTCAGGGGCGACGGGTTTGAAATTCTCTTTTCCGCAGGCGAGGCCGGGCCGTCGTCGCTGACCGTCAACGGCAGCGAGTGGCTCTGGCGCGCCCCGCGCCCGGCGTTCTGGCGCGCCGCTACCGACAATGACCGCGGCTGCGGCTTCCCGCAGAAAGCGGCGGCCTGGCTGGCGGCGGATGTCTACCTGCAGAACCTCGGCTTTGCGGTCTTGCAGAAATCCGCCGACGGTGTGCAGGTGCGCTATACCTACGGCGTGCCCACCGTGCCCGGCGCTAAGGCCGAGCTGACCTACACCGTGGAGCCGCAGGGCACGCTGCTGGTCGAGGCCGTCTATCATGGCGTGCCCGGTGCGCCCGAGCTGCCCTGCTTCGGCGTTAAATTCCAGACGTTTGCCCCCGTGGCCCGCACGCTCTGGACCGGCCTTTCGGGCGAGACCTACCCGGATCGCTGCAAGGGCGGCGTCTTTGGCTGCCATGAGGAGGTGCCGCACATTGAACCGGCTCTCGTCCCGCAGGACTGCGGCCTGCATGTGGGCACCCGTCAGTTCACGCTGGAGCAGCACAACGCCTGCGGTCAGACGGCGGCTGCGCTGACGATTGAACAGGCCGACGCGCCGTTTGCCTTCAGCGCACTGCCCAACACTGCGCAGGAGATCGAGGCCGCCCAGCACATCACCGAGCTGCCCGCCACGGGCCGCACGAGCGTGACGATCCTGGGTGCAGCCCGCGGCGTCGGCGGCATCGACAGCTGGGGCACCGATGTGGAGGAGCCTTACCGCGTCAGCGGGGAAGGAGAGCACCGCGTCGCGTTCCGCATCGTGTTGTAAATACCCTAAAGGCAACACCGCCTGCGCTATGCCTGCCCATAAAAACACAAGCCGCCCGTGTCAGCCTGACACGGGCGGCTTTGCTGTCTTATGCGCGTTTAATCCAGACGGAACACCTGCTCCAGCTTGGGTTGGGCGCCGGTCACGGGGTCCATTTCCAGCTCCAGAATGTCCTTCATGTAGTCGTTCCAGCGGTCCACAACGGGGCTTTCGGCCTGTACCTTCTCGGCGTAGGCAACGCCCTTCGCGCACTCATAGTAGCCGAACAGCTCGTCGTTACAGTAGAAGATGCTGTAGTTGCAGATGCCCGCAGCCTTCAGCACCTCGACCATCTCGGGCCAGATCTCCGCGTGGCGGCGCTGATATTCCGCTTTGCAGCCGGGCTTGATGCGGCCCTTCCATGCTATATGCTCCATTGGTATGCACCTCACAGGATGATTTTCGGACCGTCAAAAAATTGCATTCTTGCCTTCTTGCTTATGGAGGGGCGACCATGGGTCGCCCGTCAACTTACCGCAGCAACGCATTTTCCGGGAAGGTTTTCTTACAAGGCAAACGGGCGTGGGCGAGCAATGCTCGCCCCTACAAGCGTTTTTCGACAGTCCGGATTTTGTCTTTATTGTACGGTGCGCAGCGGCGGTTTGCAACGTGGAATAGTACAGATTTCTTTGGGAAAATTCCACTTGCCGCGCCCGGCGCACAGCCCGTCACATCAGCGGGCTGAACAGCCGCAGCACGCAGTCCCAGCCGCGCACGGCCAGGCTGCGGGTGTCGGCGTACTCCTGCGTGACCTCGCGGCAGACGGGGAACAGCGCGTCAAAATCGCGGCGCACATCGGCCACGGCGCTGCAACCGCAGAACCAGCAGGCGTTCTCAAAGTGCAGGTACAGGCTGCGGAAGTCAAAATTGATCGTACCCACAACGGCTTCCGTGCCGTCGGCTACGCATTGCTTCGCGTGGATGAACCCGGGCGCGTACTCATAAATGCGCACGCCGCTCTTGGCAAGGCTGGCGTAATAGCTGCGCGTGACCGAGAAGATCAGCTTTTTGTCCGGGATGCCCGGCGTGATGATCCGCACATCAACGCCGCTGGACGCGGCCAGCCGCAGTGTGCGCTGCATCTCGTCACTTAAAATAAGGTAGGGCGTTGTAATGTAGACGTAGTCCTTCGCACTGCGGATCATGTTCAGGTAGACGTTCTCGCCGGTGGCCTCGTCGTCCAGCGGATTGTCCGCGTAGGGCAGCACCACGGCATTCTCCCGCGCGGTGTAGGGCACATCGGGCAGATAGCGCTCGACCTCGGGTGCGGCCTTCTGCGTTGCGCCCCACAGCTCTAAGAAAATCAGCGTCAGGCCGCGCACGGCGTCGCCCTCCAGCCGGATGCCGCTGTCCTTCCACTGGCCGTAAGGGTGGGTGCGGTTGAAGTACTCCTCCGCCAGATTGTAGCCGCCGGTAAAGCCGACGCGCCCGTCCACAACGGTGATTTTGCGGTGGTCGCGATTGTTCATAAAGACGTTCAAAATCGGGATGACCGGGTTGAACCGGCGGCACTGGATGCCGCGCCCCGCCAGCTTTTTGACAAATTTGCTGTTGATAAACCCGATGCTGCCCACGTCGTCGTAAAATACGCGCACCTCCACGCCGTGGGCGGCGCGCTCGGCCAGAATATCCTCCAACTCCTGCCAGGCGGAGGCGTCCTCAATGGCGTGGTATTCCATGAAAATAAACTTTTCCGCGCTGCGCAGGGCTGTTTTCTGGGCCTCCAGCGCCTCGCAGGTGTCGCCGTAGAACGTCACATCGGTGTTGTCATAGGCGGGGTAGCCCGCGCGGTCCTGCAAATAGCGGGCGTGGTTGCGGGTGATGCGGTCCGGGTAGGGCAGGGCGCGGCGCTGCTGCAAAATGGGTGCGTGATACCGGCGCAGCATCGTCATGTTTTCACCAAAACGGCGGCGCATGACGCTGACGGCCCCGCTGCGGCCAAACAGCAGATAGATGGTCAGACCGAAGATGGGAAACAGCAAAATCAGAATGATCCACGAAATTTTATACGCGGAGTTGATATGCAGTCCATATATACGCAGCGTAATCAAAAATGTCAGTACCGACGTGCATACCTGAATGGCGGTGGAGTAGTCGTTCAGCTTGAGGGCAAGCCAGAAGATCCATAAAACCTGCAAAAGTACGCCGATGCCCGCCAGCAGCATCCGGCTGACGCTGTTGGGGATGGCCTCGCGTTTTTCCTCGGTGGTGTTGTTCATGTGTGGCCTCTTTTGTGCCGGGCGCGGCCCGGCCGTGTTGATTTTTTATCCAGTATAGCACAAAATCTTGCAGTATACCACACTTTTGCACCGGAATTTGCGGTATTTTCACAAAGGAGCGTCCCTGCGGCCGGGCAGGGGAGAGAAAACACGGAAAAATGCAAAATAGCACAAAAATTGCCCGCCTGTAAAATTGGCCTATATACGCTGAAATCCATACGCGATGCGCTCTGCTGCCCGCACCGGCTACATCGACCGTGCTCGCAAGGAAGCTATTGTTGATGAAACACATTCTTGCGTTATGGCTGCGCAGACTATCGCAGCTGAGAAGTACAGTGTAAATGTTGTTGATGTGGCTGATGATGATATGATGGATGCTGTTGATGATATTAAAGAACTTGCTGAAGTAGATGGAGATATTTCTAATATTACCATGAAAAAGGCTGCTGGTAGTGATTATGCAGGTAAGGTTTCTACGCTCTCTTATACGAAGGGCGCATGGACTTGCACTTACACCGAGGGTGTTACTACTGGTTCTAATGGAGCCTATGATGTTCAGCCGAAAGCCTAATATTAATCATTAATTAGAAGTTACTTTCCCACCGCCACCCGGCGGTGGGATTTTTTGTGTTTTGTTGTGGTTTCACTCAATTCCATTTCTACTACGGACACTCCCACGGGCGGATATGAAATCCGCCCCTACGGTCTGCCAATCCCGTTGCATTCTGCCTGCCGCCAACTTCGGCGGGGTGGGGGCACCCCGCCCTACGTCCTACCAAAAAAGGGGAACGTAGGGCGGCCAGCCCTCTGGCCGCCGTGCCCGCTTCCGGCCACAGCAAACCTTCCGTGCTATCCCCCACCCTCACCCTGCAGACAAAAGCCTCCCTTTGACAAGGGAGGCCGGACTGTCGAAAAATTGCATCCCTGCCTTATTGCGTGTGTAGGGGCGACCATGGGTCGCCCGTCAGCTTACCGCCGCAACGCAATTTCCGGGACAGTTTTCATACAAGGCAAACGGGCACGGGCGAGCAATGCTCGCCCCTACAAGAGCGTTTCGACACGCTGCTCCAACCTTAAACTTCACTTCAAATTTCACTCTTGCAAAATCCGGCAAAATGTGCTACAATCTCATAGCATACCGTTTTAGTGGGAAATATTCCCGCAACCCCAACCAAAAAAAGGAGAGTTCCGCCCCATGTCCGAACGCCTGTGGGGAATCCTTGTGGATTCCTTTGGTAAAATATTGCTGCCCGGCCTGACCGTCACCATCCCGCTGACCGCCATCTCGTTCACGCTGGCGCTCATCATCGCGGTGGCGGTGGCGCTGGTGCAGTTTGCCCATGTGCCCGTTTTGCAGCGGCTGGCCCGGTTTTATATCTGGGTCATCCGCGGCACGCCCGTGCTGGTGCAGCTGTTCGTTGTGTTCTACGGCCTGCCCGGCGTCGGCATCCTGATCGAGCCGTTCCCCGCGGCGGTGCTCGTCTTTTCCATCAACGAGGGCGCGTACTGCGCCGAGACCATCCGCGCCGCGCTGGAATCCGTGCCCAAAGGCCAGATGGAGGCGGGGCAGTGCGTCGGCATGAGCTACTTACAGATCATCCGCCGCATCATCCTGCCGCAGGCGCTGCGCACGGCCTTCCCCACGCTGGCCAGTACGCTGATCGCCATGGTCAAGGATACCTCGCTGGCCGCGAACATCACCGTGACCGAAATGTTCATGACGACCCAGCGCATTGTGGCCCGCACCTATGAGCCGCTGGCCCTCTACATGGAGGTCGGTCTGGTTTACCTGCTGTTCTGCACCGTGCTGACCCGCCTGCAGGCCGTCGGCGAGCGGTACCTCAACAGCAAGGGTGCGCAAAGGAGCTGAACTATGCTGCAAATCAGAAATCTGCGCAAGTCCTTTGGAGATTTGCAGGTGCTCAAGAGCATCGATCTGGACGTGAACAAGGGCGACGTCGTCGCCATTTTAGGCCCCAGCGGCAGCGGAAAAACAACGATGCTGCGCTGCCTGAACTTTTTGGAAAAGTCCGACGGCGGCACGATGCTGTTTGACGACCAGCGCGTAGACCTGGCCCGCGTCACCCACGCCGAGGCCAACGCCCTGCGCCGCCGCACGGGGTTTGTCTTTCAAAGCTACAACCTGTTTGCCAACAAGACCGCGCTGCAAAACGTGACCGAGGGGCTTATCATCGCGCGCAAAATGCCGCGCCGCCGGGCCGAGGAGATCGCCCGCGCCGCGCTGGTCAAGGTCGGCATGGATGACCGCGCCGACTACTACCCCAGCCAGCTTTCCGGCGGGCAGCAGCAGCGCGTGGCGATTGCCCGCGCCATGGCCGCCGACCCGGAGATCATCTATTTCGACGAGCCTACGTCCGCTTTGGACCCTGAGCTGACCGGCGAGGTGCTGGCCGTCATGCGCAGCCTGGCCGGGGAAGGCCGCACAATGCTGGTCGTGACCCACGAGATGGATTTTGCCCGCCACGCGGCCAACCGCGTGGTGTTCATGGAGCAGGGCGTCATTGTGGAGCAAAACACCGCCGAGGCGTTCTTCAACGACCCGCAGCAGCCCCGCACCAAAGAATTTTTGCAGACCTACAAGCAAAGGAGCCTATTGTAATGAAGAACCTGACCAAGCTGACCGCCCTGACCCTGACCGCCGCGCTGGCCCTGACCGCCTGCGGCAGCAGCGCCGCCGCCACCGCGCCCGCCGCGGAATCCGCCGCCGGGAGCACCGCCGAGGCCGCGTCCGGCGACCTGTTGAGCGAGATCCAGGCCAAGGGTACCATCACGGTTGCGATGGAGGGCACATGGGCACCCTGGACCTACCACGATGAAAACGACAACCTCGTCGGCTATGATGTCGAGGTCGCCACCGAGATCGCGAAGAAGCTGGGCGTTGAGCCGCAGTTTGTCGAGGGCGAGTGGGACGGCCTGCTGGCCGGTCTGGACGCGGGCCGCTATGACATCATGGTCAACGGCGTGGACATCACCCCCGAACGCGCCGAAAAATACGACTTCTCGACGCCTTACGCCTTCAACCGCACCGCCGTCATCACCAAGGCCGACGATGACAGCATCAACACGCTGGAGGACCTGAAGGGCAAAAAGACCGCAAACACGATCTCCAGCACCTACGCCGAGCTGGCCGAACAGTACGGCGCGACGGTGACGGGCGTTGACGACCTGAACCAGACGTTTGAGCTGCTGCTGAGCGGGCGCATCGACGCGACGCTGAACGCCGAGATGACCTTCTACGATTACACGAAGGAGCACCCCGACGCGAATGTGAAGATCGCCGTGCTGACCGACGATGCGAACCAGATCGCCATCCCGATGCGCAAGGGCGACGAGACAGCCGCCCTGCGCACGGCCATTGATGCCGCCATTGACGAGCTGCGCGCCGACGGCACGCTGAAGGCATTGAGCGAAAAATACTTTGGCCGCGATATTTCTACGGAAGAATAACCTTTGTAAAAAACATAAGGGGCGTTCCCCCCCCTTGGCCCCCTCTGCGAGGGGGATCCGCCCGCAGGCGGTGGGGGAGAGAACTGTACGGTTGCCCGAAATATTTCGGGTTATGGCAAGGTTCTCTCCCTCCGCCCCTGCGGGGCACCGCTCCCCCTCTGGCGCAAGCGCCACCTCCCCCGTATCGGGGGAGTCTGTCTCGCAGAGGGAGGTTTTTGAAACGCTGAAGGGGCTGCTGCACACGCAACAGCCCCTTTTGTTTTTGGGGAAATTATACCTTGCGAAGGATGCCGTCGGTCAATTCGACGCTGTCGCCTTCCTCCATCCCGCCGCGGCGCAGCGCTTCGTCGGGGTAGGGGAGCACGCGCCGCGTGCCGTCAGAACCTTCCAGCACTACGTCAACCAGAATCGGCTGGTCGGCGGGCGGCTCCTCGCAGCCGTACATCTGTTCCTCAATGCGGAAAATTTTGTATTTCATGCAGCTTCACGCTCTCTCCGGGGTGGTGGGGCCTGTCTCCACGGCCTCAATTTCTTTGATCAACATCTCATGGCCCTGCAAAAGGTGGGTGCGCGGGCTCTGGCAGTGGGGGCAGGTGCGGCCAAACTGCACGGTGGGGTACTGTTGGCCGCAGTCCTCGCACACGGTCACGGCGGGGATGGTCTCCACGGTCAGCACCGCGCCGGGCAAAAGCTCCGATTTCGCCGCCGCCCACTTCCAGCAGTCCTGCAGATAGCTCTCCACCACGCCGGAGACCTCGCCCAGCTGCAGCGTCACGCGCCGGATGCGCGTCACGTCGTTCTGCCGGGCCACGTCCTCCACCGTGCGGATGATGTGGAATACAATGCCAAGCTCGTGCATTACTTCTCCTTCTTGGCAAAGCGGATCTTGATCTCGCGCTTCGCCATGTAGGGCAGAATGGCCTTGAACTTGTCCTCGCTCCTGACCATCTTGCTGCACTCGGGCAGGTCGCGGTGCAGGCGGATGGCATCAAACTCGCACTTTGTCGTGCAGACGCCGCAGCCAATGCACTTGTTCGGGTCCACAACGCTGGCACCGCAGCCCAGACAGCGCGCTGTCTCGATTTTGACCTGATCCTCGGTCAGCGTCAGGTGCGCGTCGCGGAAGGAACGGTGCGCGTCAATGCCCGCATCCAGCGTGGCGGACTGGCGCGGTGCGCGGTCATACTCGCCCAGCGCCAGATTCGACTTGTCCAGCTCGTGGAAGTCGCGGCGGTTGCGGCCAATCGTCAGGCTTGTGTTGGGCTGCACAAAGCGGTGGATGGAAATTGCCCCCTGCTTGCCCGCAGCAATCGCGTCAATGGCAAACCGCGGCCCGGTGCAGACGTCGCCGCCGACGAAAATGTCCGGCTGGGCGGTCTGGTAGGTCAGCGCGTCGGCCACAGCGCCCTGGCCGCGGCCCAGCTGCACGGCCTCGCCGTTCAGCAAATCGCCCCACTCGATGCACTGGCCGATGCTTAAAACAACGTTGTCGCACGGCAGGGTGATGGTATCGTTTTCATCGTAGGTGGGCGAAAAACGGCCCTCCGCGTTGTAAAGGCCGGTGCACTTTTTCAGCACGACGGCGGTCACATGGCCGTTCTCGGAGAGGAACTCCTTCGGGCCGTAGCCGCAGGTGATTTTGGTGCCCTCCTCCTCGGCCTCGGCAATTTCCTCCGGCGAGGCCGGCATCTTATCCCGCGGCTCCAGACAGACCATCGTCACGCCGTCGGAACCGCAGCGCAGAGACACACGCGCCGCGTCAATGGCAACATTGCCGCCGCCGATGACGACGGTCTTTCCGGTCATTTTGCGGCTCTCGTCACCGCCGACGGTGCGCAGCAGATGGACGGCGGTCTCGATGCCCGCGGCGTCCTCGCCGGGCACACCGGCCCGACGCCCGCCCTGGCAGCCGATGGCGATATAGAACGCCCGGTAGCCCTGTCGGCGCAGCTCGGCCAGCGTGACGTCTTTGCCGACCTCGACACCGCAGCGGATGTCAACGCCCAGCTCCCGCAGAATGTCGATCTCGGCGTCAATGACGTTTTTCTCGAGCTTGAACGAAGGGATGCCGTAGCGCAGCATGCCGCCGGGACGCTCGTTTTTCTCAAATACGGTGGGCTTGTAGCCCTGCACTGCCAGAAAATAGGCGCAGGACAGACCCGCGGGGCCGCCGCCGATGATGGCGATCTTCTGCGGCCACGGGCCCTGTAGCGATGGCTGGACAACGTCGGGCACGTAGCGGTGCGCGGCGTTCAGGTCCTGCTCGGCAATGAACTTCTTGACGGCGTCGATGGCCACGGCCTGATCCACGGTGCCGCGGGTGCAGGCGTCCTCGCACCGGCGGTTGCAGACGCGCCCGCAGACAGCGGGGAAGGGGTTCTCCTTTTTAATAAGCGCCAGCGCGTCGCGGTAGCGGCCCTGCGCGGCCATTTTCAGGTAGCCCTGCACGGCAATGTGCGCGGGGCAGGCCGTCTTGCAGGGGGCCGTGCCGGTGTCATAACAGTTGATGCGGTTCTTGTCGCGGTAGTCGATGGCCCACTTGTCGGGGCCCCACTTCACGGCGTCGGGCAGCTCCTGCTTCGGGTAGGTGATGGGGCCGTCCTTCGTGCAGAGCTTCTGGCCCAGCTTGACCGCGCCCGCGGGGCAGTACTCCACACAGCGCCCGCAGGCCACGCAGTTCTCCGGCTCGACACGTGCTACGTAGGCCGAGCGGCTCATGTTCGGCGTGTTGAACAGCTGGCTTGTGCGCAGCGCATTGCAGACGTTGACGTTGCAGTTGCAGATGGCAAAAATCTTGTTCTCGCCGTCGATGTTCGTGATTTGGTGCACAAAGCCGTTGTCCTCGGCCTTCTGCAAAATCTGCATGACCTCATCGTAGGTCACGTAATGGCCCTTGTTGGTCTCGACGAGGTAGTCGGCCATGTCGCCCACGCCGATGCACCAGTCGTCGGGGTCGTCGCCGCAGCCCTCGCCCATGGCGGCGCGGGACATACGGCAGCTGCACGGACCGGCGGCATACTTGCCGTCGTACTTTTTCAGCCAGTGAGAGATGTGCTCAATGTCGGCGGACCGGTTCTCGGTCTCGATGGCTTTTTCCACCGGGATGACGTGCATACCGATGCCTGCGCCGCCCGGGGGCACCATGGCGGTGATGTGCTCCAGCGGCAGAAACGTCATCCGCTCAAAGAAGGCTGTCACCTCGGGGTGGTCGGCGATCTGCTGTTTGCTCATGTTGAAGAACTCTGCGCTGCCGGGCACGAACATCGGCAGGATGTACTGCTTTTCGCGGCGGGGATTCTCCCAGTTGTACTCCAGCAGACCGACGACGGCCATCTGCTGCAAAAGCGGCTCCAGCTCCCCGGCAGGCTTGCCCGTGGCCTTGACCAGCTCGGGCAGGGTCATGGGCTTGCGGACCTTCATTTTTAAGGCAACGTCCGCCATCTCGTCGGTCACGATGGACGCCAGGCCCCAGTATTCGGGGTCATCCTTCGTCAGAATGCCCTTTTTGGCCGGGATGCGGTCTGTGATCATCTGGCCCAGCCTGGCAATTTTCTCGCGGTACGGCTCGTCCCTCGGTATCTCGAAGGGCAGCCTGCTCTCATCCAGCGGGAACGCAGTGGGTTTGCTCATGGGGTGCTCCTTTTTTGTGCCGTTGCTCCGTTTTTTGCACAGTAGGGGCCGGGCATGCCCGGCCCGGTTGTAAATGGCGGACGGGCGATTGCGGCAAGGCCGCGGGCCGCACATGTGCGGCCCCTACAACGCGGCTGGATTATTTACGCCTGCCACGCCCTGACCTGCTCTTTTAGCCAATCGGCCCATTCGTCAATGCCTTCGCCCGTCCGGGCGCAGATCGGGATGACCCTTGCGTTCGGGTTGCGCAGGGCCACATACTCGCGGCATTTGTCCATGTCAAAGTCAAAATACGGCAGCACGTCGATCTTGTTGACAAGAACGACGTCGCAGACCTGGAACATCAGCGGATATTTCAGCGGCTTGTCGTGACCCTCGGGGACCGACAAAATCATCGCGTTCTTCACCGCGCCGGTGTCGAACTCAGCAGGGCAGACAAGGTTGCCGACGTTTTCCAGAATCACCAAGTCGAGACCCCCAGTGCCCAGTCCGGCCAGTCCCTGCCGGGTCATCTCGGCGTCCAGATGGCACATGCCGCCGGTGTGCAGCTGAATGGCCTTGGCGCCGGTCTCGGCAATGGCGCGGGCGTCCACGTCGGAGTCGATGTCGGCCTCCATCACGCCGATGCGCAGCTCATTTTGCAGCGCAGCAATCGTGCGGCGCAGTGTTGTGGTTTTGCCGGACCCCGGCGCGCTCATTAAATTCAGCAGAAAAATTTTTTCCTGCTTCAGCTCAGCCCGCAGCGCGGCGGCCTGCTCGTCGTTGGAGGCAAAGATGCTCTGCTTGACCTCGAGAATTTTCACGTTGTCCATGGGGTGCTCCTTATAAATTGGTATACGATCTCTGCTAACATTTTAACATCGTGTCAAAAAATCCGCAATCGACGAATATGACAAAGAATTGACGAAAGAACGGGCAGGTTGACGAAAAGAGCGCGTAAACTCATTAGCGGCAGATGCCGCGAACTGGCGGCGGGGTGTGGGCACCCCGCCCTACGTATAACGGGGAAAGTGGAACGTAGGGCGGCATGCCTACATGCCGCCGTGGCCGTGTGCGAAAGCAGGGACCTGCCGGTTTGCGGTTAGTCCGGTTTTATAAAGTGCTCTACCACCATCCGCTGCGCCTCCGGCGTAAACAGCAGCACTGAATACGGTGTGCCGCGGGCGCTGACCTTGTCCTCGCTGCGCAGACCGGCGTCCACACCGGCAGGGGTCGGCACGTAGTAAAAGCCCTTCGTCGGCAGACGCTCCATGCCGATGAGCCGCTGCGCCAGCAGCCACTCGTCGATCTCCTTGATGGTCGGTGCCTTCACATCCGGGTCACCGGCGGCCTCGATCAGCGCGGCCTTCAGCTCCGCGCCGGTATAGCTGTCCTGATAGTTGAAGCTGCGCGCGTCCTCCGCCGTCAGGTAAAACGCGGGGCGCTCGGCCTTCGGCGGCTTTTTCTTCTTCTCGGACGGCAGCGGCTTTTCCGGCTCCGGTGCGGGCGGGTCCAGGCTCAAAACGGCGTCGGGGTGGTCGGCGCGGTAGGCGTCAATGACCGCAAAGAACGCGGCACCGTACTTTTCATACTTGCGCTCACCCATGCCGTAGATGCCCAGCATATCCTCCGCGCGGCGCGGCGCGCGCAGGCACATATCCACCAGCGACTTGTCGCCGAACACGACATAGGGCGGCAGTCCCTCGCGCTGGGCGGTGTCGAACCGCAGCTGGCGCAGCTGGTTGAACAGCTCCAGTCCGGCGCTCGTCAGCGCGTCCATCGGGCTGCGGCGCTTCGGCTTCGGTGCGCGGGCCTGCTCCGGCTCACGCTGCGGCGGCAGCTTGACCAGCACCTGCCCGCCGGCCTTCAGCGGGGCAATATCCCCGATGTGCAGCACGGCGTACTGGTCGTCGCTCTGCACCAAATATCCATCCTCCAGCAGCTGGGCCAGCAGGCGTTCCAGCGTCTCGCGCGGGGTGTCCTTCATCCGGCCGTAGCTCTTGAAGCGCTCGGCTCCCAGCTCCCGCAGACGCGCTCGGTTCGCGCCTTGTAAAGTGCCGAACAAAATTGCTTTGCCGTACCGCCCGCGCAGCTCGGCCACGCAGTTGATCATCCACTTGGCGGCGTCGGTCATATCTACCTCGTCAAAATCGTTGTTGCAGCTGCCGCAGTTGCCGCACGGCGCGGTGGGATGCTCGCCGAAATAGGCCAGAATGTAGTTGCGCAGGCACTCCGTCGTCTGGCAGTAGCGCTCCATCGTCTGCAAGCGCTGCAGGTCGCGCTGGCGCAGAATGTCGGCCTCCTCGTCGTCCATCTCGGCAAAATCCTTTTTGTCCAGCAGGAATTTGTTGATGATGACGTCCTGCGCCGAAAAAAGCAGCACGCACTGCGACGGCAGCCCGTCACGCCCGGCACGGCCCGCCTCCTGGTAATAATTCTCCATGCTCTGGGGCATGTTGTAGTGCAGCACGAACCGCACGTTGGACTTGTCAATGCCCATGCCAAAGGCGTTCGTCGCCACGATGACCGGCGCGGTGTCGTAGATGAAGTCATTCTGATTTTTGCGGCGTGCTTCGGCGGACAGGCCCGCGTGGTACTTTGTGGCCGCAAAGCCGTATTCGGTCAGAAGCTCCTGCAGCTTGTCCACATTCTTGCGGGTGGCGCAGTAGATGATGCCGCTCTCGCCGGGGTGGTCGCGCAGATATTGGATGACAAAATCGTCCTTGCGGCGGGTGCGCTCGACCTGAAAGTAGAGGTTGGGCCGGTCAAAGCCGGTCACAAGTACCTTCGGGTCGTGGAGCCGCAGCGTGCAGACGATGTCGTCCTTGACCTCCCGCGTGGCCGTGGCCGTGAACGCCGACACGATGGGGCGGCGGGGCAGACTGTCGATGAAGTCGAGGATCTTTAAGTAGCTCGGGCGGAAATCCTGTCCCCACTGGCTGATGCAGTGCGCCTCATCCACCGTGACCATCGAGATGTCCGCCCCCGCGGCAAAGCTGCGGAACACCGGGCTTTCCAGGCGTTCGGGCGCGACGTAGACGAGCTTGTAACTGCCCTCGGCGGCCAGGTCCAGCGCGCGGGCAATCTGTGTCTCGGTCAGCGACGAGTTGATAAATGCCGCATGGATGCCCGCTGCGTTCAGCCCCTTGACCTGGTCCTGCATCAGCGAGATCAGCGGCGAGATGACGAGCGTCAGCCCCGGCAGCAGCAGAGCAGGGACCTGATAGCAGAGCGACTTGCCCGCGCCGGTGGGCATGATGGCCAGCGCGTCCCGCCCGGCCAGAAGGGCGCTGACGATCTCCTCCTGCCCGGGGCGGAAGGAGTCGTAGCCGAAATATCGTTTTAACGCTTCACGCGGAGTCATGAAGGGCCTCCTGAACTTTTTCTTCCATTATACCACATCCGCACCCCTGCGGCCAGCGAAACACGCACTTTACACCGCGTACCGTCTGCGGTATACTGGTAACAAACTATAGCAAACTATAAAAACAGGAGCTGTCGCTATGATTCTGGATATTGTTGTGGACGTACAAAAGGACTTTATCACGGGTGCGCTGGCGAACCCCCAGGCACAGGCCAACGTGGCCCACCTGGCCGAGACCGTTAAGGCCCATGCCCGGGCCGGGCACTGGCTGTTCCTGACGCGGGACACCCACCCCGACAACTACCTTGCCACGCGGGAGGGACGCCACCTGCCTGTGGAGCACTGCATCGAGGGCGAGGACGGCTGGAACTTTGCGCCCGAGCTGGAGAACGCGCTGGACGGTACCGAGCCCGAGGTCTGCCACATCGTCAACAAGCCGACCTTCGGCAGCTACATGCTGCCGAGCGAGATCCTCGACGAGCTGATGGCCCACAACAAGGCCGTGGATGACATTGAAAAGATCGTCATCTACGGCTACTGCACCGACATCTGCGTCATCAGCAACGCCATGGTGCTGCGCGC
>OLQL01000672.1_pt1 | contig 34164 bp, 28 predicted proteins | sample 1672971 | NCBI WGS metagenome assembly OLQL01 (sample SAMEA3136742, study PRJEB25190) | human gut metagenome | biome: human gut; feature: human-associated habitat; material: faeces | place: Austria | collected 2013
CGGCCGTCTCGCCGGGCCCGCAGGAGGGGGATTATAGATAGCGGACGGTGCCTCGTCAACTTGCTCACGGATCCCCTGGCCCGTAAAACCTCCTGTTCGGCGCGCTGCTATGCCGTTGCCATCGGCGTGCTCTTGCGCGCTGCGGTCGGGGCCACCGCTGGTCGACGATGGCCCTGCAACGGTCGGCGACCTACTTGGTCACCGTGATCACCACGTTGTCGTAGCGATCGAGAACGGTCGAGCCATCGCCCTTCGCGGGGGCGGTGTAAGCCTCGCTCACGTTCTGGGACGTGGCGGCGTAGGCGCCTTCCGCGTCCTTGTAGGCCTGCTGCTCGCCGGTGGCATACACGCTGATCTCAGCGTTGTAGCCGTTGGCGGCGAGGTAGTCGGCCACCGACTGAACGTCATAGTTGTGAATGGCGTCCAGCCCGTTTTGGTTCTCGCTGGAGATGATGCCCTCGGTAAGGACGACATCGGCCGTGCTGCCCGCCGGAACGAACATCAGGTCGGAGTGCACGTCGCCTCCCACGGCGGTCTCGTCGACCACCATGAAGACCTCGTAGCTACCCAGACCGTCAGAGGAATCCGACACGCTGTCGTCGTGCACGTAGTAGAAGCCGTACGCCGGGACAGCGATCAGGGCTGCGCACAGGCAGGCCAGAACCGCGATGGCAAGAACCTTCTTGCCGAATGCTGCGTTGGTCATAAGTGCTCCCTCAATCGTGGTCGCCCCGCAGTTTCGCAACGCAGCCCCATTATGGCGCGCGCACGGAAAAGGTCAAGAGCAAAACCCCAGGTGCAGCGCATAATCATCCTCGCAGAAGGGCGAAATCATCATGAGAGGATGATGCCGCTTTTCGCAAAGATGGGCCTGGTCGTATGAGCTGGGTGCTGCGATGCTTCCTAGAATGTGGGACGAAGAGGATAGGAAGCGGCGTCTGCTATCGGATTGCCCGAGCGAACGAAGGGCGAAGAGAGCCTTCTGCGCATCGGGGATCGCGATGACGACCGCGCGCGAAACGAGAGAGGAAACCTGTATGGCCTATCAGCATCAGGGTTCTTGCGCGAGCGCCGGGGACACCCTCGAGCTGCTCGCCTTCGACGACGAGTTCGACCCCTTGGCGGTGGACGACTCGGAAATCGATCAGGAATGGATGGACGACGAGAACCCCTACGACACCATCGACTACCCCACTATGCGCAACATGCCCGAGACGGTGCACCACGATCCGGTGTACTCGCCGGCACGCCAAGGTAGTGCCACCGAGGCGCTTCAGGCGCTCATTGTCCGCAACCCCAACCGTCGGCCCGTGCTGCTGAACATCATCGGCCTGTGCGAGGGCGGCTGCGCCTCGAGCATCATTTCCGAGCGCGTGGATGAGTGGCAGCGCGACAACTGGTCGGTGTACGCGCCGATGACGCTGTGCCGCATGCTGGAACGCGCCGGGGCGCTCGTGTTGGAGATGCCCGAGGTGACCGACGAGCACGAGAGCGTCGAGGAAGGCGTGAGCTACCTGGAGATTCGCGAGACCGTGGATCCGGTGTGGCGCTCGACGCCCGAAGCCTTGGCCCTGCGCGAGGAATACCTCGCTGGCAAGAGCTTCCGCGCAGTCGTTCTGGGCTCCGACGAGGCGCGCTACGCCGAGGTGTACCGCGCGGTCATGGAGGCGCTCGCCGAGGCGCCCCGGAAGCTGGCCGACATCGAGAGCCTGACCGACACCATGGACATCACCAAGTCGCCGCGCCGCTTCGGCCAGCATTTCATCGACGTGCTGGAAACCTGCGATTGCGTCATCTGGGGCGATGGCGCCTGGAACTTGACCGATTTGGGGCGGGCCATGCTCGCCGAGCTTGCAGACGTTAAGGAGGCGTAAGAGCCATGGCCGTTATGGAAGAAGCCGTTGAGGAAGTTGCCGCTCCCGAGGAGGTGAATCTCGTCGAGCTGATGAATGCCCGCGCCCGATCCTACGGTATGCTGGCGCGCTTGTTCCGCGAAGAGGTGGATTTGCCGACCCTGCGCGAGCTGCAGCAGATGCGCTTCCCTCAGGCCACGGGCAACGCGGCTGCCGACGAGGGGTACCACCAGCTCTACGATTATCTGAAGCGTGCCTGGGACGACTCGGTGACCGAGCTCGCCATCGATTACGTGAGCACGTTCATCGGCCATGGCGTGAACGGGTACTCCGCCGCCTACCCCTACGAGTCGGTGTACACCTCCGAGCGGCGCCTGCTCATGCAGGAGGCCCGGGCCGAGGTGCTGGCCACCCTGCGCGAGAACGAGCTTATGCGCGGCTCCTGGAACGAGGCGGAGGACCACATTGCGCTGGAGCTGGAGTTCATGCAGCGTATGGCCCTGCGCGCCGCCGAGGCTTTGGACGATGCCGCCGAGGACGAGGCTGTCGCCTACCTGCGCACGTCCTACGATTTCCTTGAGAACCACCTGTTGAACTGGGTTCCCATGCTGGTCGCCGATATGCGCATGCATGCCCGCACCCTGTTCTACCAGGGCTTGGCCCAGCTGACGCTGGGCTCCCTCCAGGAAGACGAAGCCGTCCTGCGCGAGCTTCTGGACTCCGTGGAAGCTTAGCGGCTTTTGATGCCTCCGCTGCGACGAGGCGTCCCAACCCTACCAATCCCTTCCTTCTTTCCCCTCCTTTGTCGGCCCCGCCCCTCCTCGGCGGGGCCGACCCATTTTTGGGCGCGCGACCGCACAACGTGTGGGCTGATTTGCTTAAGAAACGAGCGCATAAGAAAAGCCCCAATCGGGGCTTTTCTTGCAGGAGGGCTTCGGGGGAAAGACTAGTCCATGCCCAAATCGGCGAGGAGGGCTTGGCCGCCGAGGGTGATGGGGGCGGCCGCGCCGGCCTCGGCTATGAAGCAGGTGGGGCGCAGGGTGGCGATACGCTCGCCGTCTTCCATGCGCACGCGGGCCACCTGCATCTTCGTGCGCTCGGCCAGCTCGAGGGGTGCTCGGCTGAACGTGGAGAACATCAGCGCGTCGGTGGCTTTGGCGACGCCGGCGGCAAACGTGCGGCGATCGGCCTCGCGCACGCGGTCGCGGTCGGCGTCGGTGGAGACCACCTCGAAGGCGTCGCGGGCGGGCATGAAGCCGTCCACGCAGCCAGTGACGTACAGGGCGCGGTAGCCGCAGCCACACAGCTGCTCGTAGGAGCTGACGCGCACGGCGCGGACGTTGGCCTCGTGGGTGGGGAAGAGCTGCGTCTCGCGGATCATGGCGTACAGGGTCGCGGCGTCCTCGTCGCCGGCCAGCGTCGCGGAAAGCGCTGCGAAGTCGCGCAGCTTGTCGGCGCCGAGGGCCGCCAGCAGGTTGCGCCCGCGGCGTCCCGCATGCGCGGCGATCATCGCGCGACCGGCCTCATAGCGCTCGGCCAGACGTTCGGCCCGGGGGAAGGGCTCCGCTTCGCCGGCGGTGCGGGCGGCCAAGGCCGCCTCCAGGGCGTCCAGAATGCCGGCATTGTGCTCGTCGCACCACTCCATCAGGAAGTGCCAGCCGTCGGAATAGGTGAGGTAGTTGCCGAAGCCCACCCACGCGCGCCAGGCGAACAGGTCGTCCGGGTCGGCCAGCAGGTTCAGCGATGTGTAGGCCACAAGTGCTCGGGCGCGGTTCGTGTCGCGCGGATCGCCGGCCAGGCGCTCGAAGCCCAGCGACGACACCGTAAAGCCGCGGCGGACGAGCATCTGCTCGAAGGCGTGCGCCCACTGCTTGTTGGGGGCGACGACGCAAATGCCGGATTGAGCCGCTTCAGGGTCGTCGGCATTCACGGCGAACAGGTAGCGCGTCAGCCCGTTGAATTCCTCGTCCGGCGTGTTCCACTTCACCGTGGCGATGTCGCGTATGGTTCCCTCGCGCTGGTCGGCCGCAAGCGCCTCCTCGTTGCCCGCGCGGACAACGGCATCGCAGAACGCGGTGACGTTGGGGTTGCCGAAGGCGGTGTCCAGCGTGAACACGGTCACGTTCCGGCGCAGGGTGTCGAAGGTGGCGAAACCCTCGGGGGCCGGGAAGCTCGTGGCAACGCGCACGGTCTCGTCCGGATTGCCGGCGACGATGAGCTGGTCGCGGGCGAGCAGGCACAGGCAGGTCTGCTGAGCTGCGGAAAGGTTCTGGAAGTCGTCGGCGAGCACGAGGGCAAACCACTGTCGCGCGCCAGCGCCCGCATCACTTTGCAGGTAGCGCCCGCAGAGGTAGGCCACCTCATCTTCCAGCATGGCGTTCGTGGCGCTAAGCAGGCGATGGGCCAAATCCAGCACGTCCTTCTCCTCGCCGACGGCCCAGTCCTCTTCGGGGGCAAGCGCGCACCATTGCTGCTTGATGTGGCCGAGCTCCGAGCGCAAGCGGCGGGCGGGCGTCCCCAGGGTTTTCATGTCCTCCAGGAAGAAGTTGTACTCGAAGGGCGCGAGCACGCGGGGAGTGCGGCCGGTGGCGGCGCGGGTCTCGGGCGCCTCCAGCACGGTGAGGCACACCTGCTGCGCACAGGCCACGGTGATGCGGCCGGCGATGTCTTCCACATCCTGCACCCCGGCGGCGGCCAGGGCGTCCACCAGGCGTCGACGCGCCACGCGGGCCGCCTCGGCCGTGGAGGTCTCGATGAGGATGTCCTCGGGGGCGCATCCGGCGGCCACGGCGGCAGCGGCCCGGCGCAGCAGCGCCTCGGTCTTGCCGGAGCGCGCGGGGCCGACGATTTTGGCCGTGCGGCCGTCGAAAGCGGCGATTTCTGCCATCATGTCAGTCATGGGTGCCTCCTAATCGGCCAAGATGCCGCTGGTCGAGTCGAAATCGCGCGTGGAGCCATCGGCGTAGACGACCGTCCACTGATCGAAGGCAACAGCGAAATCGGCGTCGGGCAGGGCGTACTTCTTCTGGATGTCCTCGCCCAGATGTGCCTCCTCGGCGATGCGCTCGGCCACGATTTCCTCGGCGGTCTTGTCAAGCTCGCCGCGCTCGATTTCTTCCAGGTCGTGGGCGATGCGGGCGCGCACGACGATATCGGCCGCCTCCTCGGCCTCAAGCGCCGCTTCGGCGGCCTCAGCTACCAGAGCGGGGGAGGCCATGAACGACTCCTCGGCGGCCCTCTCGGCAGCCTCGGCCTCGGCTGCGGCCGCCTCTTCGGCGGCGCGGGCCGCAGCGGCCTCGGCCTCTTTGCGGGCCTCAAGCGCTACCATACCGGCGGCGTGCTGCTTCTCGTAGGAGGCCGCGGAAGGCAGCGTCACGGCGACGACATCCTGGCCGAGGGCCCCTGCGTTCAGGGCCTCGCGCACGCGGCTCACCCACTTGCTCTCCTCGGGGTCGATGCCGCAGGTGGAATCCAGCCGCATGCGCACCACGAGGCGACCGCCCTGCAGCTCGATTTCCAGCCACGTGAACACGAGCTCGGGCTTGCTCTCCTCGCGCTGGCGGCGGTTGAAGATCTTCATCTGGTTGTTCACGGCATGCACCTGGTTCAGCAGCCAGTGCTTAATGTAGTCGTTCCACAGTGCGTCGGCGCCTTCCACGGAGGAATCCAGGTACTCGCGGGCTCCCACGCGCACGGTCATGCGGAGGGTGTTCACTGGCTCGCCGTCGGCCGCCGGGTGGGAGCGCACCACAGGCGTTCCCAGGTAAGAGTAGCAGCGGTCGATCTCCAAGCGCAGCTCATGATCGACGATCGACTCGTCCAAATCAAGCGTGAGGGCCATGGAAGGATGGGGCTTGCTCATCCGTCTCTCCTTTCTTTTTGGCAGGTTCCGCAAAAGATCCTTCAGCCGGCTTCGGCTCGTCTTGAATCTTGGGGAAACTGCCGCCTATCCTCTTCGCCATCCAGTATAGAAGGGCCTCGAACAGGTAAATCATCCCATCGAGATGAGCGCGCGGGATGATTGCCGCCCCCTAAATCGGCCTGCTCTTATGATTGCGCGGCGCTCACGGCCCATACCATTTTCAACCGTTGGGCAACAAAACATCGGTGGCTGCTCGACAGCGGAGGCGACTCTTCACCCCTCCACTCGCGAAGGCCGCCGACGCCGCCGAGGGCCGCCGGTGTTTTGTTGGAAAGCATCGAACGAAAGAGAGAGGAGGACCCATGGCTAAACTTTCACTGACTCGTCGCAGTTTCCTGAAGGCGGCCGCCGTCACGGGCGCTGCGAGCACGCTGAGCTTCGCCGCGGCGCCGTCTGCGGCTTTGGCCGAGGGCGTCGACGAATCAGCTGGTGAGGTCAAGCGCATCCGTTCCTGCTGCCGCGCGTGCGGCAAATGCGAATGCGGTGTGTGGGTCACCGTGCAGGACAACAAGGTCATCAAGGTAGAAGGTGACGAGTCCAACGCACACAGCCGCGGCCACTGCTGCGCGAAGTCCCAGGCGTCCATGCTGGCGCTGTACCACCCCGATCGTTTGCGCTACACCATGAAGCGCACCAACCCCAAGGGCGAGGACGATCCCGGCTGGGTGCGCGTCAACTTTGCCGAGGCCATGGACGAGATCGGCGCCAAGTACAACGAGCTCATCGACAAGTACGGCGGAAAGTCGATCTTCTCCATGGGCGGTACCTCGCGTGTGTGGGCCCAGCCGCCCTACGGCACCCTGAAGTCCGTCTTCGGAACCCACAACTTCCATTCCGCCTACGAGATCTGCAAGGGCCCGCGCCACTTCGGCGGCGTGCTCACCGACGAGAAGGGCTCGCCGTGGATGGAGGTGGAGCAGGGCCCTATCGTGTACGTGCAGTGGGGTACCGCTTCCGAGTATTCCAACTACGACTCCACCAACCGTACCGTCGTGGACTGCTCGCAGCGCGCCTACAAGCACATTCTCGTTGACCCGCGCATGAGCCCGCTGGGCAAGGAGGCCGACCTGTGGCTCCCCATCCGCGTCGGCACCGACCTTGCCATGTCGCTTGGCTGGCTGAAGTGGATCGTCGACAACGACGCCTACGACAAGAACTTCGTGAAGCGCTGGTCCAACGGCCCGTTCCTTTACAACCCCGAGGCCGACGGCAAGACCTACAAGGGCTACTTTTTGGAGATGAACGGCGGCATCCACATGACGAGCCGCCTGCTCACCGAGGCCGACCTCGACCGTGAGTGGGTCTCCCAGTTCTGGGAGCCGGCGCCGGAGCAGTACTCCTACCGCCGCTTCATCTGCTGGGACGCCGCCAACGAGAAGCCGACCTACTGGGACGCCGAGGAATGCCAGTGGGAGGGCGAGAAGCACAAGATCCCGACCACCGGTACCTGGATCGAGCACCCCTACAAGCCCATCATCGCCGATGCGTGGCTGCCCGACCCCTCGAAGTTCGCCGACCCGGCCGACCCGGCCTACGACGCCTACTGGACCGGCGAGGGCAATGAGAAGGGCGCCAAGTCGAACCCGAAGGGCCTGCCGAAGGATCCGGAGCTGTGGCCCGACGGCGTGCAGGTCAAGCTCGCCAATGGCAAGATGATCGAGGCCAAGTCGGTCTGGCAGGAGTGGGAGCACAACCTGGAGGAGTACACGCTCGACCGTGTCTCCGAGATCACCGAGGTTCCCGCCGACAAGATCGAAGAGGCCGTGCGCACCTACACCACGCGCCTGAACCCGCTTCACGGCAACGGCGGCATCCACTACCAGCTGGCCCCCGACCAGACCGGACACGCCGTGCAGAACACCCGCGCCCTGCAGCTCATCGCCTGCCTCACCGGCAACTCCGACGAGCCCGCCGGCAACCGCGGCTCCTCGAAGGCCCAGGTAGACGGCTGCTGCGGCCGCGCCAACATGATCGTGACCGACCACGAGCCGGTCGACTGGGGCATTCGCGAGGGCATCGGCACCATGGAGCTCGGCAACACGCCGCGCGACCTTTCCGTGGAAGACCAGATTCCGCTGATCCAGAACTTCGTGAAGTACCTGCAGGACGAGAACTCCCCGCTCATGGAGCGCTACGGCAACCACATCCCCACCGATGAGGAGGCCCGCATCATCGCTATGCGCAAGGGCGGCGACTACAAGGGATCGCGTTCCTTCCCGGGCCTGAAGACCCCGTTCGAGAACAATGCCGATCAGATCTCCGCCGAGCGCTTCCCGCTTCTGCGCTTCTGGAACTCCTGGACCGACGCCTCCTCCATTTGGGACGCCATCCGCGAGATCGATTCCCCCTACAAGCTTTACGGCGGCATCTGCATGTCCGGCGACTTCATGAACCAGTCGAATCTGCTGGAGGCGTGGGACGCGCTGACGCAGCTGGACTTCTGGGTGGACATCAACCTGTGGTCGTGCCCGAACAACGGCACCGCCGACTACGTGTTCCCCTGCACCCACTGGCTGGAGACCAACACGGGCCGCGTGTCCCAGGGCGCCGGCGGCATCTTCGGTGCCGGTCAGCGCTGCGTCGAGCCTATCGGAGACGTGGTCTTCGACCCGACCTTTGTCGTGTGCCTGCACAAGTCCATGGGCGTGCCGTTCAACGATCGCGACCCCGAATACGACGAGTGGTTGAACCTCGACTACCACGACTTCATCCAGGCCGGCGGTTCGGTGGGCTATGAGGAGCAGGAGTACCGCGTGCTCAAGGACGCCACCGACTGGTGGAAGACCGAGGAGTACCCCGACGGCCCCGACTTCCCGCAGTACGCGGCGAAGTTCCAGGAAGAGGGCTGGTTCGACTGCCGCAAGTGGCATCCCGAGCGCTGGGGCACCTACCGTCGCTGGGAGATGGGCTACCGTCGCCAGCAGGCCGGCTACAACCTGTACGCCGCCGTGGACGAGAAGTGCGCCTTCGGCACCCCCACCGGCAAGGTGGAGATCTGGTCGACCATCTGCGAGTCTTATATCGGCGACACGGTGACCGAGTCTTATGTGCTCGAGACGCCGGGCACTGCCGCCAAGGTGGGCGAGAAGACCCCGTACTTCGCCCAGGTGTGCTCCCCGGATCGCGACGCCTACGCCGGAGACATTCCGGACATCGACAAGTTCCCGCACTGGTTCGAGCCGAAGAACTCCCGCGTCCAGGCGCCCGAGTGGTACGACGCCAACCTGGTGGACGGCGCGTCCTACAACAGCGACAACTACCTGAACAAGCCCTACCACGGCATCGCCGGCGTGGGCAACGGTCAGGCGACCGACAACGGCACCACCGACAACCTTGAGGCCTACAAGCAGGCCGTGAAGGAGAACCCGGAGGCGACCTTCATCTGCACCTCCGGCGCCCGCCAGCCCGTCTACTTCCACTCCGAGCACCGTCAGCTGCCCTGGTGCCGCGAGCTGTGGCCGTCTCCGCGCTTCGAGATGAACCCCAACGACGCCGCCCGCCTCGGCATCGAGCAGGGCGACTGGATCTGGGTGCGCACCCCCTGGGGCGCCATCCGCGAGGTGGCCGATCTGTACTACGGCATCAAGGAAGGCACCACCAACGCCAACCATGCCTGGTGGTACCCCGAGATGGACCACGCCGCCCACGGCTTCGAGCTCGTCGGCATCAACTGCACCATGGACAAGTACGCCCAGTGCTGGATCTGCGGCGCCTCCCAGCTGCGCGGCAACCCGATGGTCGTCTACAAGGCCACCGAGGAGAACTCGCCGTTCGGCAACCCCGTGCCGTGCGACCCGTGGGGCAACGAGGCGATCACCAACGCCAACGACCCGCGTCTGAAGGAATGGCTGGCCAACGACCCGCGTCTGGACGACTCGAAGGTGGAGCTCACCTACGCGAGCGCCGATGCCAAGGGCCTGCAGACGATCAGCCTCATCAAAGAATAGAAAGGAGGAAGATCAATGGCGAATTACGCGATCATCACCGATTTGAACCGTTGCACGGGCTGCCTTGCCTGCACCGTGGCGTGCAAGGCCATCAACGGCGTGGACGTGGGCAACTTCTGGATTAAGACGCTGCGCGTCGGTCCGCATCCCATTGAGGGCGGTTCCGGCACCTTCCCGGACGTGGAGATGTACTTCCTCCCCGTTCAGTGTCAGCACTGCGAGAACCCCGAGTGCGTGAAGGTGTGCCCCACCGAGGCGTCTCATGTCGCCGAGGACGGTACCATCCAGATCGACAAGGACAAGTGCATCGGCTGCCAGTTCTGCGCCATGGCCTGCCCCTATGGCGTGCGCTACCTGAACCAGACCGAGCGCGTTGTGGAGAAGTGCACGCTGTGCGAGCAGCGCACGAGCCAGGGCGAGCTGCCCCAGTGCGTGGCCCAGTGCGGCGCCCGCGCCCGCTTCTTCGGCGACCTCGATCAGGGCGTCGAGAACTTCGAGGCTCCGGCGCACCCGGACACCCCCGGCTGCCAGTACGACGAGATGACCAAGACCCGCGTCAAGCTCAAGGACTACGTGGAGGCCTTTACCGAGAACGACATTCATCACCTCACCAACAAGGGCAACAACCCCAAGCTCATGTACTTGTTGCGCGAGGGCCGGAAGTGGAGGGAGTAACAACCCATGGAAATTCAGTGGCCCCTTATTCTCTTCACCTTCTTTAATTGCCTCGCCGGCGGCATCTTCCTGATGCAGGGTATTCTCACCCTGTCCGGCAAGGGCAAGGCCATGCAGTTCGTCTCCTGCGTGAGCGCGATCGTTGCCCTGGCCATCGGCGGTCTGTCGGTGTTCTTCCACCTGCAGCATCCGCTGCGCATGCTGAACGGCTTCGGGCACATCACCTCCGGCATTACCATCGAGCTGATCTTCGTGATCGTGTTCGCCATCGCCGTGGTGCTGTACTTCCTCATGATGCGCCGCTCCGAGGAGGGCGTGGCCCCCAAATGGTGCGCCGTTCTGGCCATCGTCGTGTCGCTGGCCCTGCCGTTCGCGACGGGCGACTCCTACCTGATGAGCGCCATTCCCGTGTGGGACACCATGCTGCTGCCTCTGTACTACGTGGTGGCCACGGTGATGCTGGGCGGTCTGGCCGCCATGATCATCGCCGGCGCCACGAAGGCCGACGACGCGGTGAAGCTGTCCGCTACGGTGGCCTTCGTTGGCGCGGTGGTGTGCGCCGTGGTGAGCGTCATCTATGCGGTGGCTATCTCCGGCATGGGCGCGAACTATACCGAGATGCAGTACTACTTCGACCCGACGCTGCCCGACGTGGCCATGCGCCAGTCCGAGCAGATCACCGGCGCCATTCTGGCCGGCGAGCATGCCGTGGCCTTCTGGCTGGGCAATGTGGCTATCGGCTGCGCGGTGCCTGCCGTGCTGGCGGCCCTGGTGATGACGGGCAAGATTCCCGCCGAGAAGGCCCTGGCTGTGGCGGTGGTTGCCCTGGTGTGCGCCGTGATCGGCACCATCGTGTGGCGCGTGCTGCTCTACGAAGTGGCCGTGAACGCCCTCATCCAGTTCCAGTGGGCGCTTTAGCAAGAGGTTGAATGTGAGAGGGGTCATCTCTGGTCGGTTGGCCCCTCTTTGAAGACGAATGTTGGGCAGGGCGGCTTGACGTAACGGTTTACGCCCCGCAGGCGACGCAAGTAAACCGCCCTGTCTGTTTTGAAATGGCTTGCAAATAACGATTTTACGGTTGGAGGACGCGGCAACCGTTATCTGGAAGCCATTTAAGCAAAGAGTGAAGAGGAGACGCTATGGCTCAAGAGGAAAAGAAGGACGCGGCCGAGGCCAAGCGCGCACCTCGCGGCGGCATCACGCGGCGCGGGCTGTTCATCGGCGTGGGCTCGACGGCGGCGCTGCTGGGTCTGGGCGCTTTGCGCTACGCGGGCCACAACCCGCTGAACCGACCGCCGGGAGGCACCGACGAGGCCCATCTGGTGAGCGGCTGCATCCGCTGCGAGCGCTGCTACGAGGCGTGCCCCCGTGAGGCCATCGTGCCGGCGAAAATCGAGGACGGGCTGCTGGGCATGCGCAGCCCCATGCTCGACTTCAACACGGGAAACTACTGCGATTTCTGCTACGAGGAGAACGGCGGCAACCCCTTGTGCGCGGCCGTGTGCCCCACGGCGGCCCTGGAGCTGCCCGCCAGCTACACGGTGGGCAACCCGGAGACCGGCGAGACGGGCGACATCATCATCGGTACGGCGGAGATCGATCCGCGCACGTGCTTGGCCTATCGCATGACCGGCTGCCGCGACTGCTACGACGCCTGCAACTACAGCGCCATCGAGCTTAAGGACGAGGGCGGCGCGAACCCCATTCCCTACGTCGTGGAAGACAAGTGCAACGGCTGCGGCGCCTGCCAGGCCGCCTGCCTGTCGCTGTCGTCCGGTTCCATCAAGTCCACCGAGCGCGCCATTGTAGTGCGCCCTATTGAAGCCTAAAGGGGGTAAGTTATGGCTCAGAAGAAGGAAACTACGGAAGCGTCCGTTTCATCTCAGGCTGCGGGCGTGAAGGGGAAGGGCTCTGCGAACGCGCTGGCCGCGAAGCTGAAGACGCGTCGGCTGCGCACGGCTGTGGGAGCCGTGGTGTTCGTCGGCATGGCCGCCGGGCTTGTCGCCGGCGTGAGCATGGGCACGATGTCCGGCTTCGGTTGGGACACGTTCTCGATGCTGTGCCCCTTGGGCGCGCTGGGCACCATGATCGCCACGAAGACTATGATTCCCCGCGCGGTGGTGTCGCTCGTGCTTATCGCCGCCCTCGTGCTCGTGTTCGGCCGCGCGTTTTGCTCGTGGCTGTGCCCGACCATGCTCATCGACCGCATCCGCGACTTCTTCCGCTCGCCCAAGAAACGCCGCGAGCTAGCGGAGAAGAAGAACTCCGAGATCAAGGCCATCTCGCAGCAGGAGCTGACGAGTTTGAAAGCTGCGAAGGACGGCCACGCCTGCGGCGCCTGCGGTAAGTGCCAGCCGGTTCATCACGGCAAGGTGGACTCGCGCCACGCAGTGCTCGGCGGCGCGCTGCTTTCCACGGCCGTGTTCGGGTTCCCGGTGTTCTGCCTCGTGTGTCCGGTGGGCCTCACGTTTGCCACGGTGCTCGTCATCTGGCGCGCCTTCGCCCACGGCGACGCGACCATTGGGCTCATTCTCATTCCGGCGATGCTTGTTATCGAGCTGGTGGTGCTGCGCAAGTGGTGCTCCAACTTCTGCCCGCTCTCGGCGCTCATGAACCTGGTCGGGCGCTTCTCGCGCACGTTCGTGCCTACCATTAATGATGAGAAGTGCCTGGAGACGGCCCGTGCCACCTCCTGCAGCAAGTGCGCCGAGGTGTGCGACGCCGACATCAACATCCGTCATCCGGAATTCGGTCTGCGCGCCATGGCCGACTGCACGCGCTGCCGCAACTGCGTGGACGTGTGTCCTACGAAGGCCATCACGATGCCGGTGTTCGTCGGCAAGAAGGCGGGCAAGACGGTCGTGGAAATTCCCGATCCGGTCATGGACGACTTGGAGCCAAAGTTGGACTAGCGACTCGTTGGGGGGCGGCCCGCGGAGCCCGTGCTCGCCGCCCGCTGATCGCTGTTTCCCGCTGCGAACGCGGCCAAGGAATCAGCGAAGATGACGCACATGAGTCGGTACTATCCCGGCATCGTTGCTGCTGAAGTGGAAGCTGATTCTTAAGAGCCGCGTTCTCCGCGGGGCGATCAGAGGTCGTCGATCACGGGCTCCGCGGGCCGCCTCGCGAGGTGATATTAAGCTGCAAGAGCGGGAGGGCTTTGGGAGAGGCCCGACCGTCTTGGAAGAGGAGTGACAATGGTTGAGACGATTGATGCGGGGGCCCATCGCTATGTGGGGGCTGCGTTTACGGTCGTGGACAGCGGGGCCATTCGGGTGCATCGGGAGCGGTGCGCGAAGGTGCGCAACCGCAATGTGGACTGCCTGAAGTGCGCGGCGGCGTGCACTTCAGGGTGCCTTTCTTTGGATGATGGCGAGTTGGTGATCGATGCCTCGAAATGCGTCGGCTGCGGCACCTGCGCCACGGTGTGTCCCACGTGCGCTTTGGAGTCGCTGAATCCCTCGGACGCCGAGCTGAAGGCCGCCTGCCTGCGCATCGCGCGCGATGGGGAAGTGGTCATTGCCTGCAGTCAGATGGAAGAGGCCCTGGGCGATTTGCTGGTGCCCGGCGCGGCGCCGTCCGTGGTCTGCGCGGGGCGCGTGGATGAGTCATTGCTGGCGGGGCTCGCCGCCGAGGGCGTGGGCTGTGTGACGGTGCTCTGCGGCGACTGCGAGCGTTGCGCCCAGCGCCACGGTCGCGACACGGCGGAGCTCGTGGCCGAAACGGCGCGTCAGGTGCTCGGCGCTTGGGGCAACGAGCTGGAAATCGTCGTGACCGACGTGCCTCCGGTGGGTGTTCTTGCTGATGGCGTCGATACCGGAGCCGTCGAAGCTGCCCGCGACGCTCACTTTGCCCAAGAGCCGGCTTGTCCGCCTGTACGCGAAGCTGAAGAATTTCTCACCGGTTCATCTGTAGAGGCGGATGCCCTGCGCCGTCCCGCCCATTCCCTCCATGTCATGAAGGACGGCACGCTGCCGCACTTTATTCCCGATCGGCGCGAGCGATTGCTGGACGCATTGGCGCAGCTAGGGGAGCCTGCGAGCGGCAAGCTGGAGACCCGCCTGTGGGGTGCGGTGGTCATCGACGGCACGAAGTGCGTTTCTTGCCGCATGTGCGCGACATTCTGCCCTACCGGCGCCATCGCGAAGTTCGACGACGCCGACGGCACCCTAGGCGTTGCCCACACCCCGGGCGACTGCGTGAAGTGCGGCAGCTGTGGGGACGTGTGCCCGGCCGGCGCCATCACGCTGCTCGATGCCGTGCCTGTAAGCTGGCTCACCGACGGCAGCCGCCACCGTTACGTCATGACGCCGCGCCCCGTGAGCCTTACCGACAACCCACACCAGATCCTCGACACCTTCCGCCTCGACTTCAACGGAGACATCTTCGAACGGTAGGGGAGCCGCACCGATCGCCGGGGCCCTCCGCGCAGGGAGTCGGCGAACCGTTAGCGAGCCGTCCTTCCACGGCGTCTCGCCGAAGCCCGCACGGCGGCGACGGGATCGTCGTGCGGCGAACTTCAGACTTCTCCGCAAAGCAGGAGAGGTCGCATCTCCCGACTGCCCCGGCATCCGCCCCGGCAGCCACGCGACCTCGATCTGCCCCAGCCCCCGGCGCCCCTATCCTCTTCACGGCGCCGGGGGCGTTTTATACCAAGGGCAAGCGCAGAGTGAAGGTGGTGCCTTCTTGTGCGGTGCTGGTGACGGCGATGGCGCCCTTGTGGGCTTGGGCGATGTCGCGGGCGATGGCCAGCCCCAGCCCGTAGCCGCCGGCGCCGTCGTTTTCGCTGTCGACGGCGTTGTGGGTGCGGGCTTTGTCGGCGCGATAGAAGCGGTCGAACAGGTGGGGCAGGTCGGCCGCATCGATGGGCTCGCCGCTGTTGCGCACGGAAAGGACGGCATCTCCCGTCGCAGCCCGCAGCGTCACGGCCACGGTGCCCCCGGGGTCGGTGTACTTGCAGGCGTTGTCCAAAAGCACGGCCACGGCCCGTTGGAGGCGCGCGGCGTTGCCCCGTACGGCAATGCCCGGCGCGACCGTGCATTGCCAGGTAAGATCCCGTTCGAAGGCCACGGCCTCGAAGGTGAGGGCCTCGCCCTCCACAAGGCGGCTGAGGTCGACGACGGCCGCGGGGCCTTCCGAGGTTTGGGCGCCTTGCGGGGTCGGTCGGGCCAGATCGAGCATATCGGTCACGAGGCTCTGCATGCGCTCCGCCTCCATCTGGGTGCTCTCAATCCACTGGCGCTGGCTGGCGATGGTGTCACTGCCGCGCTGCCGCAGGATGGCGTTGTTGGCGAGGATGACCGTGAGCGGGGTCTTCAGTTCGTGGGACGCGTCGGCTATGAACTGCTGCTGCTGGGCCCAGGCCTGTTGAACCGGGCGCAGCGCCCAGCGGGAGAAGACGAGATTCAAAAGGAACAGCAGCCCCAGCGCCCCTAGGCCCACGGCGGTGAGCACGAGGGCCAGCGAGCGCCAGCCGTCGGCGGCGCTTCCGTCGGCGAAGGCCACCATGAGGTCGGGGCCTGCCTCATGCTTGGCGAAGTACAGTCCGACGTCGGGCAGATACCCCCAGGGCGCTTCAGCGCTGACGACTTCAGGAATGGCGTGCACGAGCAGCGCCTCGGGCACGGTGGCTCCCGAGCGGTCGGTCAGTTGCATGACCGTGCGGTCGGCAATGTAGTAGACCGCCACGGGCAGCGAGGCCTCCTCGGCGGTGCCGGGGCCTCCGATGCGGGGCGGCGCGAAACCGGGATCGCTGGTGCCGGCGCCGATATCCTGGGTGGGAGCGGGGGCCGAGCCGTCCTCTGCGGGTGTTTCCGCGCCTTCAACGCTTTTGCCCGGGTTTGCGTTGCCGCTCGTGGCGCCTTCCGCGTCGTTGTCCGCGTCGGTGCCACCGGCCGCCTCGTTTCCAGCGCGATTGTCGTCATCGTCCGTGCCATCGGCGTCTGCGGCGTTCTCGCCGTCTTCCCGGGGGGCCTCGCCCCGATGGAAAGGCTCGGCGTCGGGGATGAGCTGCGGTTCGTGCAGGGAGCGGCTCGTGGCGGCCATGAGCCGGTTGCGCACGTCGTCGATGTCGGCGCGGTAGTCGGCGTAGCAGATAGTGGCGAACGAGGCGGCCAGCACGAGGGCGGCCAGCGCCATGTTCAGGGCTATGAACTTCGTTCTCAGCTGGCGCAGCATGGGGGCGGCTTCGTCGGCTGCGCGCTTCGGAGTCCTGACGCCCTTCGGGTTCAGACAGGAGGCGAGGCGCGGTTTCGGAGGGAGTCCCATGGGCGCTTAGCCCTCCTCGGCGAGACGGTAGCCCACCGAGCGGATGGTCTCGATCTTCGCCTTCGACCCCACGTGGGCCATCTTCTTCCGCAGAAACGAGATGTATGCCTCTACGTTGTTGTCGCTGGCGCTGGATGAGGGCCCCCAGGCGCGGCTGATAAGCTGCTCTTTCGAAAGCACTGCTCCCGGCGAGCCGAGCAGGATGCGGGCGATGGCGAACTCCTTCTGCGACAGGCGGATGGATTCGTCGCCGCAGGTGAGATCCATGGATTCAAGATTCAGCGTGAGATCGCCCACGGTGAGCGTCTCGAAGACGACATCGCCCTGGCGCCGCGTGAGGGCGCCCAAGCGGGCCAGCAGCTCGGCGGGGGAGAAGGGCTTGGTCATGTAGTCGTCGGCGCCGGAGTCGTAGCCGCAGATTTTGTCGCTTATGGCATCGCGGGCGGTGAGCAGCAGAATGGGCGTGCCCACATGCGCTCGGCGCAGGCGCTGGGCCACGGTGAAGCCGTCGGCCTTCGGTAGCATGACGTCCAGGATGATGACGTCGTAGGTGCCGGTCTCGCCGTAGCGCACGCCGGCCTCCCCGTCGTGCACGACGTCGGTAGTATAGCCGTTGTCCTCAAGGATGCGGGCCAGCGCCTCGGCGAGGCGGGCGTCGTCTTCCACGACCAGAACGTGCATGGTGATCCTTTCCGTAAGGGCCGTCGCGCACCGACGCCTCGGGCTCGGTTGTGGCGCTTCGCAGTGTGTGCCCGGAGCTGTTGTGGCGCTGGACGCGCTTGAATTCATTGTAACGGCCCACCTGAAGGCAACCTGAAAGGAATTGGCTGCTTCAGGCGGTTTTCAGGAAGTCCCCTTATTGTTGGGGCCGGCTCGCGAGGGATCCAGGTTTCGCGGACCGGCGAGAATCAGGATCCGCGGCCAGCGAGGAAGGAGTATCCGTGACCGCCTACAACAGCGTGTTCAAGCGCGTGGAGAAGAAATACCGCATCGACGTGGCCGAGCGTGCGGCTGTGGAAGCGGCGGCGGAGCGCCTCATGGCTGTTGATGATTACGGTCGCACCCGCATCACAAGTTTGTATCTGGACACGCCCGAGCGCGCCATGATCGCCCGTTCGGTGGAAAAGCCGCTCTATAAGGAGAAGCTGCGTCTGCGCGCCTACGGGGATGCGGCTGGGGTGGCCCTCATGGGAGCTTTCGGTGCCGGGCCGATTGTGCGTGAGCCAGGCGGCCTGCCGCTTTCCGATGGGGAAGTGGAAACGCGGGTGGCTGCGGGGCTACGAGTGGCGAGGACGGCCGCAGGGCTGCAAGTGGCGCCTGCTGCCGCCGGGCTGCAGACGATGGGCGATGCTGATGGGGATGCCGTGGGAAGTGTCGAGGCGTGCAGGCCGTGCGCTGGAGAGGCGCTTCGGGGCAACGGTTTGTCAGCGGGCTTCCCTGTGTTTTTTGGCATCAAGAAGAAGTTCAAGGGCATCGTGTACAAGCGGCGGCTCGCCCTGACGCTGCCGGCGGCGCTGGCCTTCGTGAGCGGCTTGCCCTACGAGCAGGCCTGTGCCCGTTGGCCGCTGCCGGATGCGGGGCTTGCGGCCGTGGCGCTCGCGCCGGCCACGCGCCAGATCGCCCGCGAGCTAGAGGCGGCCATGAACCGTTGGCTGCCCCTGGCGCCCTCCATGGGCATCGCCTGCGATCGTGTGGCCTGGGCCTATCGGCCCGAGGTACGCGAGGCGCGTGGGTGCGACGAGCTGCTCGACGCCGAGCTGCGCATCACCTTCGACGACTGCTTGGCGTATTTCGACTGTCATTGCTTCCGTTCGCCATGGCGGCCCATCATCGAGTCGAGCGAGTCCGTCATGGAGATAAAGAGCGCCGTGCCCTACCCGCCGTGGCTGGTGGACGTGCTGTCGGCCGAGCGGATCTACCCGGCTTCATTTACCAAGTATGGCAACGCTTATCAGATGGCAACGGCTGTGCCGCGCGCTCGAAATCATCGAAGGGCTATGCGTGGTGGTGCGTGAACCGTTCGGGAAATGCGAGTCCTGGAAATAGGCGAAAAAACGGAGTTGTTAGACATGGGCTAAGCTTCAAGGTCCTTCAACGGAGGAAAAGTGATTCGATCTGAGGCGAAAAACCCACTCGCAGACCCTCTTTTCGGCGAAGCTCAGAACAAAGAAGTCTAACAAGTCGGAATTCCTGCCCAAAACGAGGGAGCGCATTGTCTGGAAGGTTGCTCGCAAGAGTAGGCAGAGAATGAACAAGAAAGGAAACTCATGCTTGAATCAACGTTCTCGTCAGTGTTCGGAACAGCGGAATCGCTGGTAGGGGCCGTCTCGGCGGCGGACTTCTTGCTCTGCTGCGTGTTCTCGGTGGTGCTGGGCGCGGCCTGCGCCGGTGTGTACATGTTCCGGCACAGCTACTCGAAGAACTTCGTGGTGACGCTGGCGCTCTTGCCGCTCATCGTGCAGATGGTCATCACGCTGGTGAACGGGAACCTCGGCGCGGGCATCGCGGTTATGGGCGTGTTCAACCTGGTGCGCTTCCGCTCCATTCCCGGTTCGGCGAAAGATATCGGCAGCGTGTTTCTGGCCATGGCCATCGGCTTGGCCACGGGCATGGGTTTTCTGGGGCTTGCCGTCGTGTTCACCGTGGTGGTGGCCGTAGTGAACCTAATGTTCGTGCTGACGCCCTTCGGCAAGCCCCGCGAGCCGGGCAAGACGCTGCGCATCACCATTCCGGAAGATTTGGAATACGACGGTGTCTTCGACGAAGTGCTCAACCGCTACGCCTCGGAGTCGGAGCTGACCGAGGTGACGACTACCAACATGGGCAGCCTCTTCCAGCTGACCTACCAGCTCCGCCTGCGCGAGCGGGGGCTTGAGAAAGCGATGATCGATGAGCTGCGGTGTCTGAACGGGAATCTGAAGATATCTCTGGGGATGACGCCGCAGGGGCGCGAGACGCTGTAACTCGCTTTGGGGTGCTCCGCGGGGTGCTTTCCGGCATCGGTGCTCGCCGCCCGCTGATCGCTTTATCCCGCTGCGAACGCGGCAAAAGAAATAGCGGAAGGAACGCACATGAGTCGGTACCATCCCAGCATCGCTGCTGCTGACGTGGAAGCTATTTCTTAACGGCCGCGTTCTTCGCGGGGCGATCAGAGGTCGGCGAGCACCGATGCCGGAAAGCACCTAGGGAGATAGACCCAATAGTAGTGCAAGACCATAAGGACGAACGATCAAAGGGAGAATTGATGTTGAAGACAAACGAAATGATGGGCGCTTGCGTGGCGCGACGACGGGCTTGGGGTCGTGGAGCCTTGGCTGTGGCGCTGGCGGGATCGCTGGCGCTGGCCGGGTGCACGGGCGGCACCTTCGAAGAAGCCGCCGGGGACGCCGGCGAGAAAACCGAGCAGGGGCAGGGGAACCAGGCCCAAGGCGACAACGGCGCGACTGACGGGGTGGACTGGGCGTCGCTCATCGACATCCCCGGCATGGATTTCGCGTACTCCGACCGCGACAAGGACGCTTCCTACGATGAGGCCGCGGCAACGAAGATTGCGCTGGCGGGCCAGGGCGCGACGGTGTCTGGTGAAGGCGCTGCGGTGGAAGGCTCCACGGTGATTATTACCGCGGCGGGCACCTACGTGGTGAGCGGCGAGTTGACGGCCGGGTCGCTCACGGTGAACGCGGGCGATGCGGACAAGGTGCAGATCGTGCTAAGCGGCGCCTCCATTCGCAACGAGGTGGGATCGGCGCTGAACATCCAGCAGGCCGACAAGGTGTTCGTGACCTTGGCCGCAGGTTCGCAGAACACGTTGGCCGACGGTGCAAGCTACACGTTGGCGGAAGGGGAGGACGAGCCCAACGCCGCGCTGTATTCCAAGGCTGACCTGACCATCAATGGCACGGGCGCGCTGACCGTCGAGGGCAACTACCGCCACGGCGTGAACTCCAAGGACGATCTGGTTGTCACCGGCGGCACGCTTACCGTGACCGCCAAGGAGGACGGGCTGCGCGGGAAGGACTGCGTGAAAGTGGCCGACGGCTCCTTCGCCATCACGGCTGGAGGCGACGGCGTGAAGTCGAACAACGACGAGGATCCGACGCGCGGTTTTGTGTCCATCGATGGGGGCACGTTCGCCGTGGAGGCGGGCGACGAGGGCTTCCAGGCGGCCACGTACCTGCGCCTGGCCGGCGGCGATGCGCAGATCAAGGCGGCCGATCACGCCCTGCGCTCCGATGTGGAGGCGGCCATGAGCGGCGGCACCTACGTCGTGGAGGCCGGCGGCAAGGGCATGAATCCCGAGACGAAGTTCACCATGGATGGCGGCACGTTCACGGTGGCGGGCTGCGAAGAGGGCATCGAGGCCCAGGAAGTGATCGTCAACGACGGCGAGCTGAACATCACTGCGTCCGATGACGGCATCAATGCCGCGGTGGCCGAGCGTTCCGACGAGACCGCCGAGGCGGCTGTGGCGACCAATGCGAGCGAGGATTGCCTCATCCAGATCAACGGCGGCATGGTAACCGTCGACGCCGGCGGCGACGGGCTCGACTCCAACGGGTACGTGGAAGTGAACGGCGGCGTGGTTCTTGCGAGTGGCTCGGCCGGCGGCGGCGATAGCGCGCTCGACTACGAGTACGGCGCCAAGATCACGGGCGGCGCGGTGATTCTCGCCGGCGCAACTGGCATGGCCGAGACCTTCACCGAGGGCACTCAGCCCTTCGCGATGGTGGCGGCCGAGGGGGCCGCGGGTACGAATCTGGCCGTGACCGACGAGGCGGGCACCGTGCTCGTCAGCTATACCGTGCCCAAGGCCTTCCAGTGTGCCGTCGTGTCCGCTCCCGGCCTGACCGAGGGTGCAACGGGCAAAGTGATCGTCGGGGGTACGGTGACGGGCGCCGATAGCGCTGGCTATGCCACTGGCGCTGCGGTCGAGGGTGGCACGACGGTGGACTTCACCGCCTCCACCACGCCGAGCAACGAGGTGGGCCGCATGGGTGGCGGCGACGGCAGTCGTCGCGGTGGCGGTCCGCGCGGAGGCGGCGCGCGTGACGCCCAGGGCAATGCGACCGAAGGCGAGGGCGCCACGGCTGGCGAGCAGAACGGCACAGCCCCGCAGCAAGGGCAGAATACCGGCGCCGACCAGCAGGGTACGAGCGGCCAGGGGCAGCAGAGCGCCTCGGCGCAGACCCCGCAGCCCGAGGTGGTCGCCTAGCGCCAGTGTCGGCGCTCCTTTTTTTCGCGCGAATTGGCTTGGTTTGAACGGTTTTGTGACGCAAAATGCCGCCTCGGCACTTTTCGAGGGCAGTCTGGGCGGCGTTTTCCCAGGTCGAGCATTTTGCAGATGGCGAGTTTGCCGCCCGCTGGTCACAAAACCGTGATTTCCAAGCCAAAAACGCGCCCATGCGCTACGCTCTTCCCAGCAGAACGCGACGGGCGCCCCGATTCGGGGCGCCCGTATCTATGCGGCCGCTGATGCCGCCTCTTCGAAGGAGCGTTCCTCTTCGGCGACGAAGGCTTCCGTCAGCGCGAGGACGCCCCGGTAGAATCGGGTTTCCACCATCAGCCGCGCCTGGGCCAGAAAATCCCGTACCCACGAGGCCACATGGGCCCGGAAGAAGGATCGCTGGCGCTCGAGAAGCTCTGCGGCCTGGCCTTCGTTTCCCGCGCGCAGGGCCGCGGCGGCATCGGCATGATGACCACCGGCGTGTCCATCCCCCTGGGTTCCTTCAATGTTCCCGGCCTGCTGCTGGCTGCGGTGCTGGCTGTGATCCTGAACCTCGTCTTGCCCAAGGAGTCTCAGGGCGAGAAGCCGGTGACGGCGACGACGGCGGCCGAGGGCGCCGGTAAGGTCCAGGTCTACGACGAGTTGGTCGAGCCCTAAGGCGCTGTGGTTTCCCATCCGTTCAAGCAAGGGGTCGCGGTGCCGAGAGAGTTGTGCGCTCGCTCGGCACCGCGCCGTTGACAAGGGGTGTCCATCATGGGCAAGAGAGTGGTAGATGTCGAGGAAAGGCTTCCCTGGTACCAGGCGCTGCCTCTGGGCCTACAGCATTTCCTCTCAATGTTCGGAGCAACGGTGCTCGTGCCCATGCTCATGGGATTTTCGCCGTCGGTATCTGTGATGTGCTCGGGTATCGGAACGGCGTTGTACCTCGTGGCAACGAAGGGGAAAATTCCGAGCTACCTGGGACCTTCCTTCAGTTTCGTGGGGCCAGTGGTTATTGCGAGCGCTACGGCGGGAGTGGCCGGGGTCGGCTCGGCCATTGTGGGGGCCGGCCTGGTGTTCGTCGTGTGCGCTCTGGTGGTGCGCAAGACGGGGACGCGCTGGATCGATCGGCTCATTCCCACGGTGGTCATGGCCGAGATCATCTTCGTTATTGGCTGCGGCCTGGCTACTACGGCGGTTTCGGAGGCGCTCACCGTGCCCGAGGGCGAGACGCTGTGGCAGACGCTCGTTGTGGCGGGGGTGGCCTTCTTCGTGGTCGTGCTGTGCACGTGCTTCGGGAAGCGAGTGCTGAATACCATCCCCGTGTTGGCCGGGGCAGCGGTGGCTTACGGCCTTTCATGTGCTTTCGGTATGGTGGACTTCACCCCTGTGGCTGAGGCGGCTTGGATCGGCTTGCCCGAGTTCACGTTGCCCGTCGTCGATGTGACGGCCATTGTGCTGGTGAGCCCTATCGCGATTATCGTGGTGATCGAGCATATCGGGCATCTGTTTGTCATCGGCGAGATGACCCACAGGAATTACAATCCCATTCTGTGGCGCTCGCTTTTGGGGGACGGCCTGGCCACCACTGTCGCCGGCCTTCTGGGGGCACCTCCGGCGACGACCTTCGCTGAGAACATCGGCGTGCTCAACGTGACGCGCGTCTATTCGACCCAAGTGTTCTGGTATGCTGCCGCCACGGCATTCATCGTTGGCGGATTCTGTCCCAAGCTGGGGGCGCTGGTGGGCACTATTCCCGATCCGGTTATCGGCGGGGTGTCCATCGTGATATTCGGGCTGATTGCCTGCAATGCCCTGAAGATGCTTGTGGAGCACGCCGTCGACATGACCGATTCCCGGAACCTCATCATTTTCGGCGGTCCGGCCATCGCGGCTATCGGCATGCAGTCGATGGGCGTGAGCATTCCCGTCGGTGAGTACTCCGTGCCGGGGCTGGCCGTGGCGGCGCTGCTGGGCATTGTGCTGAACCTCGTGCTACCCGGCCGTTCCGCCGATGCGGGGGCCGAAAAGGTTCCCCCTGTACCGCGGGAAAGCTATGATGATCTGGCCCGCGATTTCGAGCGGGCCGAGAACGGATCGAACGAGAAGGGGCAGGCGTGAGGCGGTTGGTTCTTTCATGAGTGCGCGGAATGCCGCGGGTCGTCTCATAGGATTTTTTGCGGGCGGTTTTATCGCCGGCTTTAACGAGAACCTGGTGAACATGGCGCTTGTTGCCATCATGGGCGAGTTTTCCGTGGATGCCATGACGGCGCAGTGGCTTGTGACGGGGTTCATGGTAGTCACGGTGTTCGTTGTGGCGGCCATGGCGGCCCTGTATCGACGGCTCGGCCCGCGGACGTTACTGTTCGTCGCTCTGGCGTGCAACGCGCTCGGATCGATGGGCGGTCTGGTGGCCCCTACCTTTGCGGTGCTGTTTGCGTCGCGGCTCGTGCAGGCCGTGGGCACGGGCATTTTCATCCCCCTTATGATGAACGCCATATTGGAAACGGTGGCATCGGAGAAATTGGGCACCTATCTCGCCGTGGGCAACGGCATGATCGCCTTGGGCCCCGCCGTGGCGCCTGTGGCCACCGGTGCCCTCGTCGGCGCCTTTGGCTGGCATAGCGTGTTCGTGGTTCCCCTGGTGGTTTCGGCGCTTATAGGTCTGTGGGGCCTTGTCGCCGTCAGGCCCTCGAGACGCGGCGACGTCCAAGGGAGCTTCGTCTCTCTTCGCGGGGTGCTGCTCAACCGCGGTTTTGTCGCCGCGGCCCTGCTCGTGGTGCTCACCATGAGCATTTACTTTTCCCTTAACGTCATGGGCCCGCTGTATCTGGAAGAATGCGCCCACCTCGGCCCGGCCCTCTCGGGGCTGTGCCTGGGCCCGCTCGTGGTGGCCTATGCTGTCGCGTCGCTTGCCGGCGGTCGCCGTCTCGACCGCCGAGGTCCCGCCCCCTTGCTTTCTCGAGGCTTGGCCGTGGCGGCTGCTGGATCGGTGCTGATGGCCGTAGCCGCCTGGATGGCAAGCGAGATCACACTGCTGGCGGGGATGTTGGTGGTGTTTGTCGGCTGCGGCACGGTGTGCGCCAATTTCCAGACTACAGGGCTGCGGTGCCTGGCGCTGAACCAGCACTCCCTGGGCGTCACCATAATGACGATGGCCGTCCAAATTGCTGCTTCTATCGGACCGTTTGTCTCGGTGGGCACAATGTCGGGCATCCAAGGTGCGGTAGGGGAGGCCCAAAGCGCCCTTGGCTATGAAGGCGCCTGGCTACTCGCGGCCCTCGTTTGTGCGATGGGCTCGCTTCTCGCCTGCTGGGCCTGTCGACAGCTGTGGAAATGGAGGCGCAACAATGCTGATGCGGGGTAAGGCTAACGTCGGCGTTCGTCGGAAGCCGGCATGACGGACTCTCTCAAAGCCGTTACGGGCGCTGCGCCGCCAGCTCTTTCAGGTTCTCGATGGCCAGTTCGGGATCGAGCACGTGCATGCCGAGGTAGGCGCCGCCCATGGTGTCGGCATCGGCGGTGGCGTAGATGGCGCGACTCGTCTCGCCGGTGAGATAGTGCCACAAACGGTACAGGTAGCCGGTCCAGTACATGGGTTCCCGGCCCCAGGAAGCTCCGGCACGGGGCAGGCCGCCCACTTCGTCGTCAAGCTCTTCCAACAGGTATTCCTCCCCGGCCCACTGCAGGAAGTCGAAGACCCCATCCATACGTCGCGCCACGTCGCTGTTCATGAAGGCCTCGATGAAGGTGGGGCAATCGTAGCCGCGCGCGCGGGCCAGTTCGAAGAGACGTCCCTGGATGTCGCACAGTTGTCGTTGGTCTAATCGCAGGTCAGCCAAGGGGAACACCGGCTTCCAGTATCTCGTCGAAGAAGTGTCCCTCGCGGCGGTGCTCGCGACAGATGCGCTCAGCCAAAGCCACTCCCTCGGCCCGGTTCGCCTCGCTCGTGGCAATCAGCTCGGTCCGCTCGTCCTCGCTGAGGCTACGCTCATCCACGATGCGAACGGCATCGCATGCGGCTTGGGTGAGCGCCACTACTTGGTTGCCCAGCTGCAGCGCGGAAAGACTTTTTATAAGGGCGACATCAGTGATGTCCCCGTTGAAGAAGCGGTCGAGGACGACGAACATGCGGTCGTTGGCAATGGGCCCAATGGCAACATCTGCACCCTCAAGCACGGCGGCTGTCTCTGCATAGAGGGCGGTGCCGCGGGCCTGCTCCATCTTGCCGCGATGATAGGCGACGACGAGGGCCCAGGTTGCGTCAGCGGAAAGCTCGCGCACATCGAGGCCGTCGAGATCAAGTTCCACGGTGTAAAAGCGCGCATCGGGGAAGTCGCAGATAAGGGTGAGCGGCTGCAGGGGTTCGGTGCCCAGGTAGAAACCCCGTCCGAAATCACATCGATCCCGGCTAAGAGGCGCAATGGGGCCGTCAATACCGTGGCGTGAGCCATGATAGAGAAGCATGGGGCCTCCTTTGTGACGAATGACCGTGCAGCTCGTACCGATAGTATAGCGGAACAGAGGGCGGGCGGGTTGCCCACAGCTGCCGCGTTGCACCCTCCCGCAATAAAAGGACAATATTTTCCCCGCCCGTTTTTGCGGTATCCTGAAAGCTGAACATGACGTGGGCGCATAAGGCCCGCGGCAGCGAGGGCGGCGAACCGGACGAGACCGGCTTCCCCCGCGAGGGCTACCAGCTGGGCGATTTGGCCGGCGCTGTGAGCCTGGCCATTCCCATGGAGGTGTACGAGGCGGAGGCCCGCGAGCGCACGATGGCCAACGTCAGCCTGTTCGGGGCGCTTGCGGCGGTCATCGTGGCGGTGGCCGTGGCGGTGAACGGAGCGCTCCGACGGCAGGGGCGCCAGATGGACACCCTGGACGCGGCGAGCCTCGAGGCCGACCGCTATCGGGTTGAAATTCTCCCCTCGATGTGCTCGACGTGGAGAATGCGGTGGAGGCGACCGTTGCGCCTGACCGTGGCGCTCACGGCCGCCCGCGATGGCCTGCTCATCGAGGTGGCCGACACCGGTATTGGCATTCCCGAGGACGAGCTCGCCACCATTTTCGAACGCTTCCGCCAGGCGGACTCGTCCATCTCGCGGCGCTACGGCGGCAGCGGCTTGGGACTTGCGCTCGTGAAGGAGATGGCCGAACTGCTCGGCGGCCGCGCCACCGTGCAGAGCGAAGTGGGCGTCGGCAGCGTGTTCCGCGCGAGCCATTCCGGCGCCGTCATGGGCAAAGACGAGCTCATCGAGGAGCTATGGGGCGAGGAGTACCTGGACGGCGCCATCTCCATCGCCGTCTACGTGCGGAAAATTCGCGAGAAGATAGAAGAGAACCCCGCCAAGCCCGCCTACCTGAAGACCGTCTGGGGCGTGGGATACTCCTTCGAGGCGTGAGGGCACCCCGCAATACTTTCGCAATAAAACGGCAAAGCGCTCTTTATGGCATCGCCGGCGCCCTCTTTCATCGAGTGGGGCGCGCAATCGTTCATCACTACGTTTGCCAATAAGAACCTTACCACGAATCCGCTTGCGGGCTCTGATGGACAAGGACGTACAGCGGCTCACAATTTCGATGGATCGATGGATTATCTGGCCCGAGCCGAGGCCATGATCGATGACGCGTTGGAATCGCTCAGCGCACAGCAAGCCTAAGCAAGTTTCTCACTTTGTGATAGTACTGACGTTGGGAAGGCGGACTCGATTGGGGCCCGCCTTCCCCTTATTGCGAGAGCCTGTATAGGTGTGCGGATTGATTCTAGATCGCACCCTTCCGCATCTGTGCGAACCACTCGGGCAGCAGCCCTGCTGCGTATAGGGGCAGGTTCACTACCCAGTCCTGCTCTTTGAAGGGCGACAGCGACAGGCGCAGGCCCCGGCCGAGGTGGTTACGCTCCACGAACAAGCGAAGGCTCTTCGCCTTCAGGTTCGTGGTGGCCTTCGCCTCGACGGCCACGATGGAGCGGCCGTAATCGTACACGAAATCGACCTCGCCGGAGGAGTTCTCGGCCGACCAGTAGTAAGGAACCACCTTGCCTGTGGCAACGAGCTCCTGGCACACGTAGTTTTCCGTGAGGGCCCCCTTGAACTCGGAAAACAGCTCATGGCCGTCAACGAGAACCGAGGCATCGAGACGGCTTGCCGCGCCGAGGAGTCCCACGTCGAGCAGGTATATCTTGAAAGCGTCTCGATCCTCGTAGGCGGAGAGGGGCAGTCCCGGCTTCGTGATGCGGTTGACGCGCAGAAGCAGTCCTGCGTCCACGAGCCACTGGATGGCCTCTTCGTAGCCGCGTGCGCGGGCGCCCGTGCGCACAGCTGAGTAGACGAACTTCTTGTTCTCGCGGGCGAGCTGTCCGGGAGCCGAGTTCCACACGAGCCGTATTTTCTCGGCGAGGGCAGCGTCGGCGTATTTGGAAAAGTCGTGCTCGTAGTCGAAGAGCAGCCGATTCTGCTGCTTTCGCGTTTCGCTGAAGCTGCCCGTATCCAAAAACGTTTGAACCACTTCTGGCATGCCGCCGACGAAGTAGTAATTGCGCAGCTGCTCTATGTAACGCTCCGAAAGGGAATCGGCCAACGCGAGATCTCCTCGTCGCAGGGTATCCAGCATGAGATTGTTGCCGGTTGCGAGGAGAAATTCGTCAAAGGACAAGGGGTAGATGAGCAGGTGGTCGACTTTCCCGACAGGGAAGGAGACGCCCCGGTGAAGGGCGACGCCCAAAAGCGACCCGGCAGCGACGAGGGCGGTTTCAGGGCTGCGCTCGGCGAACGATTTGAGGGAGGTAAGGGCCCGAGGGCATTCTTGAATCTCGTCGAACACTACGAGAGTGTTCGGGTCTTTGGCGTTAACGCCGGTGTACAAGGTGACGGCGTCGAGCAGCCTCGCCGGAGCTAACTCGCCTTCGAACTGACGCGCCATGGCCTCATCTTCGAGGAAGTTCACGTAAGCCACTGCGGCGAAGTGGGTCTGCCCGAACTCCCTGATGAGCCACGTCTTGCCCACCTGTCGTGCTCCCTGCACGAGCAGCGGTCGTCGGCGAGGGGAGTTCTTCCAGGCAATGAGGTCTTTTATGGCGAATCGCTCCACGGCAAGCTCCTTTCTGCCAACGCCAGTCATCGGTTCGAATGCCATGATAATATGTTTCAGAGCAATATTCCATCTGAAAAGTGGCACGGATACCAATTATTCCGACGTAAAAGTGGCACGGATGCCAATTATTCCGACGTAAAAGTGGCATGCTGCGGCTTCGAACTCGCTTTGGCCCTGAGGGGACGACTCTGGTTTTGCCGCCTTCGTGGAACTGCTCTTTCGCTTTAGCGTGTTGGAGTACAATGGCCCTTGCTCGCGTTGCGCACGCGACGAGGGCTTTTCTAGTCTGAGAAAGGGATGGTTCCATTGTCCGACATCACCGAGGTCGATTACATCTGGAAGAACGGCGAGCTGGTGCCGTGGGCGGAGGCGACGACCCATGTGCTGTCGCATTCGCTGCACTACGGCTCCGGCGTGTTCGAGGGCATTCGCTGCTACAAGGTGCCCGACGAGGACAAATCCTACGTGTTCCGCCTGCGCGACCATATGGAACGGCTGCATCGCAGCTGCAAGATTGCCCAGATCGAGTTGCCCTACAGCGTCGACGAGCTGATGGACGCCACGTTGGAAGTCATCCGTGCCAACAGGCTTCCGGCCTGCTATATCCGCCCATTGGTATACCGCGGCTACGGCGTCATGGGGGTAGACCCGACCGGGGCGCCCGTGGACGTCGTCATCGCCGTGTGGCCCTGGGACGCCTACCTGGGCGCCGACGCGCTGGAAAACGGCGTGGCCGTGGGCATCTCCTCGTGGCGCCAGCGCTCGAACAACGCCATTCCGCCGGCGGTGAAGGCCACGGCCTCTTACATGAACTCCATCCTCGCGAAGATGGAGGCGAAGGCCCACGGCTATGCCGAGGCCATCATGTTGAACGAGGCGGGGCTTGTCTGCGAGGGCACGGGCGAGAACTTGTTCATCGTGCGCAACGGCGTGCTTTCCACGCCGCCGCTTTCCGACGGACTTCTCGAGGGCATCACCCGCGACACGGTGCTGTGTCTGGCCGACGACCTGGAGATCCCTGCTGTGGAGGAAAGCCTCACCCGCAGCGACCTGTACATCGCCGATGAGGTGTTCATGACCGGCTCGGCCGCCGAGCTGACGCCCGTGGGTTCCGTGGACGGTCGCGTCATCGGCAAGCCCGGCGAAATCACGCGCGCGCTGCAGGATCGGTTCTTCGATTTGGCCTACGGTCGCATCGGCGAGTACGCCGACTGGCTCACGGAGGTCTAATGGCTGAGATTCGCACCCCCGATGTGGACGACCTGCTGAGCGTTCTGGCCGCCCTCGACGATCCCGATGCTATTTTCGCGCTTCTGGAAGACCTGTTCACCGTGCGCGAGATTCGCGAGACGTCCCAGCGCCTGGGCGTGGCGCGTCTTTTGGCGGCGGGGAAGTCCTATGCGGCCATCGAGGCGGAAACGGGCGCCTCGGCCACGACTATCGCCCGGGTTTCCAAGTGCCTCAGCTACGGCGCCGGCGGCTACGAGCAAGCGCTCAAAATTCTGGATGCGCGCCCGTAGCGGCTGTGCGGAGACGGGCGCTCGGTAAGGGTGATCCGACGCGCGCCGTTCGGCGACGATAGCGAAAGGGGTGTCATCTGGGCACCCCTTTTCTCACGCGCATGAATTCGGGAGAGGCTTTGCGTGCCAAAAAGAAGAGGCGGCTTGGGGGAGCCGCCTCATTGCAGGGGTTCGAGAACGGGTCGGGGAAATCTCGTTCTCGGGAAGCAGGCTTGTTGAGGGGTACCCGCTTCCAAAAGAGAGAAGAAGGAAAGGAAAGGGGAAAGGAGAAGACTTATCAGCTCTTTTCCGTTTCGCTGGTTTGCAGTATAGGGGAGGGACGGCTTTTGGGGGAGCCCTTTGGTGCTGCAGTTACCATCGCGTAAATAAGCGTGCACGGTTCCGTTAAACAAAGAAGGTGCGGTCGGGGTGCCCAGTGAATCTGGGTGCTGCCCGCGGATCCGGCCGCGGATCTGGACCGACGAGTTATGGAGAAAGTGTAAACCTAGGTTAACTCACTTGTGCTAACGGATCAGTTAACCTATTATAACTTTTGTCCGCAGGGCCGAGGGAACGAAGCCCTGCAACACCTCCTCTCTTCTTGTTTTACTGGGTGGCGAAGCTTCTCCTCGTCTCGCTGTCGCCACAACACGAAGCCCGCGGATCCCCCCTCCCGCGGGCCTTCGTGTTTTCTGGGCCGCAACCCCCTGTTTTGCCATGGATCTGAAGCGAAGCGTTCAAGGGGCGGTCACTTCGGTTGATGCTCTGTGAACTATGACCTTCCGCATCTTGATTTCCTGGCGTTGACGTGGGAATTTCAGCTGAAACAAAGCAGTGGCGCAGAGACTACGAAAGGGCGCTGCGCTCTAAATTAGTACACGAGCGGGGTAATCATTTACTTGCATGGTTTGCGTAAAAAGAACCTTCAAGGGAATGGTGATGACGATGAAACTGAAGTACATGGGCTGGGTGGCGCTCTCCGGTCTGTTCGCGGTAAGCCTTGTGGGGTGCGCGGCCCAAAGTAGTCAGACGGCACCGGCCGGATCGGAGCAGGCGGTGGTGCAGACTGAAGAGACCCAGGGCCCAGCAGCGGGTCAGGCTGCCGTCGATGAGCAGGCCGATGCCGCCACGGCCGAGCAGGAGGCCGGGAACCCCGCCGAGTTGCAAATCGTCGATTCCGGCTGGTTCGCTGCCGACAACGGCATGGTCGATTTTGCCGTGAAGGTGCAGAACCCCAACAAAACCGTAGAGGCTATCGATCCGGTCATCGAGGTCGTGGGCAAGGACGATAGCGGCAACGTCATCTTCGACGAGACGATTGAAACTCCGGGTGTGTTGCCCGATTCCACTTACTATTATTCCTACGTGGCGGGGTCGACCGCTGATTCCTCGGCAAACTCGACCGAGGTGGTGAAGCCGGCGACCGTTGAGTTCTCCATCACGACGCCCGAGGGTTCGTGGGAGGCCACGGACCAGAAGCTGGCTGATGTGTACGCTGTGCAGGACGGGGGCGCGACCGATACTCAGTTCGGCGCCAAGGAGTTCACAGGCACGGTGACGGCGTCCGAGTCGCTGGATGGCGCCACGCAGTCGCGCGTCGACGTGGTGCTGCTTGATCAAGACGGGAAGATTGAGGGCGGTTACTTCAAGATTGTCGACACCGAGCCTGGTCAGGCGGCCGACTACGACATCTACGCCGTGGGTGCTCCTCAGTACGCGAGCTATGCCGTGTACGCCAGCCCGTGGCCCGAGGAGGACGCGGCATAGAAGCTGAGTGGTTTACTTTGGATTAGACAGAGGGCAGAAAGAAAATAAACCGAGTTCGGACTTTTCAATTTCTCGAGTCACATTAGAGTGAGCGCCAAGGATGGCCCATTGTGCCAGGCTGTCCTTGGCGTTTCAGGTTGAATTCCCAAAAGAGGAGCCCTCCCGCTCTCGGCCCACGCGTCCGCAGGGCGGCTGAAGCCGCCCCCCTACGACGGGCCCTCACAATGGCCCCTCCGTGTGGCCCTGTCGAGCGGGCCGTTCGGTTCAAGCGCTGACCATGTCGCTGAAGGAGACGAGCCGCACATTCCCCGATCTATTCGCCTCTGCTCGGCATGCTTGCGAGAATCCGGTTTTCGAAAACGCGTAAAGCTGCGCCTCGTCCGCATTGCCAATAAGGTTCGTGCGATGGCGAAGCTTCTCCAGGGCCGAGGCGGGAAAGTCCTCGTTTCGCCACTTGCATTCTCCGGCGAGCACCACGTGTGTGCCCTCTATGCCGACGATGTCAATTTCGGCTTCCTGCTTACGTTGCGGATCATTGCCCCACCAGCGTCCAAGGTCATCGAATTCTATGGCCGACTCGTCTCTTGCCATCTGGCGCCAAAGCCACTGGTTGCAGATATCTTCGAAAACCGGTCCCATGTATTCGGAAAGTGCCTTTTCGATAGAGCGCCAAGCACGTCCTGGCATCCCGCGTTGGATCGAGGAAGTATGCGGTGCGATGAATCGAAACCAGAAACGGAAGAGATTGTTGCTGAGTCTGTAGATCGGCCTCTTGCCCTTTCCCCCAAGGGGCTGCTCGCGGGTAATCAGGCCAATGCGCTCAAGCTCTTTGAGGTAGTACGAGGTTTCCGCTGTGGTGGAGCCAATTGCGGTTGCTATCTCCCCGCTCTGGGTTCGTCCATTTGCGATGGCGTCGATGACCGCGTTGTATCGCGATGCCTTCGACACCTCTTGCATGAGCAAGATGCTCGGTTCCTCGTAGAGGATTGAGTTCGGGTCGAGCAGCGCTGCCTCGGTGAGCTCGCGTAATGTTCCACCATTCTGAAATTGCATAAGATAAAGGGGTACGCCGCCCACCATGCCGTATATTTCGGCTGTCTCGATGGGGTTGCGTTGGGGGAAGAGCTCCATGGCTGTGAAAAAATCAAAGGGCTTAAGCTCTATCTGGGCTGTTCTCCGCCCGTACAAAGGGCTCTTCTCTCCAAGTACCTGCTCTTTCATGAACGACAACGAAGACCCGCACAGCAAGAGAAGCAGCTTCGAATCTGCAGAGGCGCGATCGATGAGAGCTTGCAGGATTGAAGAGACGCTCGGGTCGGCCTTTGCCAAATAGGGGAATTCGTCAATGACGAAGATGACTCGCTGGCTACGAGCGCGTTCGAATATGGCCTCGAAGGCTTGCTGGAGGCTGGCATAGAGCGGCGCAAGCGAAGGGTCGCGGTCGGGGTGCTCGAACAGGGCGACTGCGCGGCTCAGGTTCTCAAGATTTATCCGGGCGTTGTTCTCGACGGCTGTAAAGAAAACGACTGGTTTCTTGCCGACGAACTCGTTGATGAGAGTTGTCTTTCCGACGCGGCGACGTCCGTAAATCACGGGGAATTGAAATGTCCCTGTTTCGTACAGGCGATTGAGCGTCGCCAACTCACGACTGCGTCCTACGAACACGGGCACCTCCTTCATTGAAGCCTCGTTGTTGGAAGATGCTATTACTAAAATCAATTTTAGTAAAGTAGATTTTAGTAAAATGTGCTTAAGCAAATTGGAAAGCGAGGTGCTCTTCGGGCTTCTCATCCATCCTGGGGTAGGAAGGGTGAGTCCAGGAGGCTGAAACGCCTTTTCGGGATACAGCGTGTTTGCGTGTGGCCGCAGTGCCGGCAAGGGCTGCATGGGCGCATAGGTTGGGCCCCGCGGCTCTGCGGGACTAATGACCGCAGAGCCG